>ERZ1370068.1564-contig-11470_pt1 | contig 70635 bp, 92 predicted proteins | sample MGYA00561227_ERZ1370068 | MGnify/ENA primary metagenome ERZ1370068 (study PRJEB38410, sample SAMEA6850437) | metagenome | study: Metagenomic assessment of the ecological functions of the soil: analysis of the soil microbiota associated with the...
CGGTATACTTCGTTCAGTTGCATATTGCTGAGATCTGCTGGTGTACTGTGCTGAGATTCGCCTTCACTTCGGCGGTGTCCGAGTTGATCTTGCGAAAGACGACGATCTGGGATGATTTCGCAGTTTCTTTCATCCCGCCGGCCAACATGATCGCCTGCAGCGCGGTGACCTTCTCGCGCATTTCAATCTTTCCCGGCTGGGTCACCTCACCGGAAACTACGAAGTAAGGCTTCTGAAATTCCTTGAGCACAATGGTCGCGACGGGATCCTGCAAACGCTTACTCGCTTGCCTCAGAATGGCCTGCCGCGTTTCTTCAATCGTCGAAGCCTGCAACTTTCAGGTCGCCACTGATTTCAAGCGAGATGTAACCGTCGGGCTGCACAGTGATGGTTTGATTGAATTCCGGCGTGTAACGAAACTTGGATTTCGATCACGTCACCGGGCTGAAGCCGGTAACGATTTTCGGTCACGGTGGTCAGACGCGGGAGGTCTCTGATCCTGCGCGTAAACAGCGACTGGCAGGATCAGAAGAGAAAATGTTAGGGCTAAGAGCAGACGACGTTTCATGACACTCTCCAAACGGTTTGCCTCTCACTCTCGGAGAGGTTGGGTGCGGGTCCCGTAGCGGCGGCAACCCTTTCCCTGATCCTCTCCCGTCGACAGACGGAATATTCGTTACAGCCTCTTGTAAAGCCATTCAGGCACGGGATAGCGGCGCTTATTCAAACACAAATCCGAGGAACTTGCCGCCGGCCGCTTCGATTGTTCGTTGCGCGTTAAGAATCTCATCGTTACGCGAATGGCCGGCATCGACCACGACCACAACTCCGTCGACGCTATTGGCCAGAACGGCCGCGTTGGTCGAATCTCTCAGCGATCCGCAATCGATCAGGATGTTGTCAAAGCTGACTTTCAACGCTTCGACTGAGTCGAGGCCGGTGTCGATCTCTTCGCCCTGGTTTTCCGACCCGCATGAGGAAGGAACGATCTGGGCAACTCCTGAAGACTCTGATCTGGCGGCTTTTCGCTTTCTTTTAGCGGGCAACATCCAAAGGTTATCGATGTTGGTCGAATGGCAGTTCCAGGGCATCTGCAAATAGTCTTCGACTCCCAGGCTCTGCAATCTTTCCAGAATCGATGACCAACGTGCGCCGGGACGTGTGACGAGCAAGTTCGACGGCGAACAATTTGGCTACGTGAGTCGCGCCACTGCCGGACGAGGCCGAGGCAAACACGATGGCCGTGCCTTCGCGCAGCTTTTGCGAACCGTTCTGCAGGCTCGCCAGCAACAGCTGGAGGTTGTGCTGCTTGTGACCGTTCGTCTCGCGTCGGGCGTGCAACGTCGCTTGCTCAACAATTTGATCCTGTACTTGCACTCGATCTTTTCCTCTGGCTCTGTAGTTCTGCCATTTGAGTGTGGCACGCGCATCTGGCGCGTGATTCAAGCGCGAAGACGCCCTGCCACTCCCTAACTCTGTAGTTCTGCCACGGGACGAGTCTCGGGCAACTTTGACTCTCGAGTACCCCGGGTTAGCATCCGGCGGCTCTTCTCAGGCACGGTGGCCAACACCGGCGCGCTGGTGAGCGCTTCCAGTTGGCGCGGCGTGTGCACTACGTCACTAAACATTTCGGCTGAGAACGCGCTGCCCAGGCTCAGGAAACCGGCCAGCACCATGCCGATAATCAAATTCATCGGCCGATTTGGCGAAGAAGGTATCTGGGGAACCGTCGCAGCCTCGGCGATTGAGACGTTCGTAATCTTCTGCCGGTCCAATTCGTCCGCGATGCGCGCTTCTTCCCGCTTCTTCGCGTAAAGCTGATAGTTGTCTTCGGCTTCTCTCTTCTGTCGTTGCAGATCGTCGTGGGTGCCGGTGTTGCTCTCGAGGGTCTTCAGAGAGCCTTCATACTGCTGAAGCTGTCCTCTCAACGAGTCGCGACGAGCCCGGGCGGCTACCTGGTCCAACCTGGCGTGCGACAATTCTGTTTCCAGGTTTTGGCGCAGCGGATTGAGATCACTGGCTTCCTCTAAGTTGGTCTTTTGTTCAGCCTTGCTGAGCGCTTCGCGGGTAAGGCGAATCTGCTCATCGACCTCTTTGACCAGCCGATCCTCGGGCCGGAACTTGGTGAGCAAACGGGTCCGTGTGTTTTGCAGCTCAACCAGCATCGTATTCAAACGCTCTGCCGAGTACTGATTGGGAATCTGCTTGCTCTGCGTCACGATGCGCTTGGGAATTGATGCCAGCTGCTCTTCGACTCGGGAAATGCGGTTCGTCGCTTCGCTCAAAGCAGTTTCAGCATCGAGCATCTTTGCTTTTGCATCAGCAGTTCTGACCAGCGTCAAATCCTTCTGCTGGCTGAGCACGATCAGGTTGTTGCTCTGCTGAAAATCTGTCAGGTGCTTTTCGGCTTGTTTGAGCTGCGACTCGTACTCTTCGGCCTTCTCTTTGAAGAAATCAGACGCGCCGGCCGGGTGGTTCAGCTTCAGATGCTTTTCCAGATAGAGCTCGCCCAGTTTCTGGAGGACTGCGGCAGTCATCTGCGGCGATCCAGACGAATAGCTGACCGTAATAATGTTGGCCTTGCGAACGGGCGTGATCGTCAAGTCCTTCGAGAGGGCGTTTACGGCTTTTCGATTCGAGTGGCCTCGGGCGCCGGTTTTCCAAACCAACCGCCGCGGTCGGCCTTGGCCAGACCGGTTTCGTTAACGACCTGGGTCAGCAAGTCGTTGCTGGTCAGGAGTTCGATTTCAGAATTGATTTGGTTTTCGCTGACTTCGTTGTCGACCGTCGGCGCGGCGCCGCCGGACGTTGCTTCCGGCGTGATGGCCAGAGTCGACGCGCTGGTTCTTAACCAGGATTTTCATGCGCGCGCTGTAGCGATTCGGCAAGAGCAGCGTAACGATGAGAGTGCCCGTAATCACCGCGAGAAAGGTGAAAGAACCAGTGCGCGGCGGCGAAATAGTGCGCTCGCCCCGTCACGCACGCTGAGTGAATTATTGCCCAGACCAGTGGTCAGTTGGCGTTTCATAGTTTCCCGTCCGAGGGGTTTAAACGCCGAATTCGGCAATAATTCCAAAGGATTTGGCTGTATTTCCCTTTCCTTCGGGGAGAGGGTTAGGGTGAGGGATTTAGGCGTAACCTAAGAATAAGACTCAAGCCTGAGATTTAAGCGAGTGTCCGCGTCATGCGAACCGCCTTCGACCTTCACGCGCGCTTCCCAGTCCTTGGGACACGGATGCTACCGCCGTTATGAGAGCGTCAACCAAGACGTTTGAGTTGCACAATGTCTGGGGTCAGGCCCTCGATTCTGCATTCCGCGTATTGTATTCCCGCGTAATCCGTTTGCCTTCCCTGCAATAGATGTCCGACCCTGCGATACCGGCGGTCGTAGTACTGGCTGTATCCCTCAGCAGACGGTGCCTAATCCGACTAATCACATCCGTTCTTCTCTCTATCAAGAGATGGACGTGATTGGTCATCAGGCAATAAGCGTAGAGATTCGAACGGTAGTTTGACTTTTTGAACTGTGAGGAGTAATAGGAACTTTTCGTAGTCTTCGAGAGCGTTGAAAATCTGCCGGCGATTATTACCACCCGTGATTACGTGGTACAGACCACCTTCGATCTGGGCGCGCTTCTTCCGGGCCATGGGCCGCGGATGCTAACCGCGCTTTCACGCGAGCGTCAACGCAAGATGTTTGCATAAGTTCGTTAGTTTTGGAGGTGAAAGGAATCTTCGCACTTGCCTGAAGTTTGCATTGCGTGACCTTCACTGGAGAATCGAAGAATCGAGGGCCTTGACCACGGTTTTTGCCGGGTTCGCTTTCAATATCTTGTCAGTTTCGCTTTACTTAGGTACTCTTCGTCTCTTCTTCGGATGGCCCATATTCTATTCGCTTCAAGTCTCCAGCATGCGAAACGTCCATTAGCCGTGTCTCTCCAAACACAACATAGCGCAATCCAAACTTGTCGTAATAAGACGTGGTTTCTTCGTCACGGGCTGTGTATGTAGCTGCCCTGAACGCAGAAAAGTCTGCCTCACCAGAGAAATACGTCTCTTAGGATGTAGCTCAATAGATAATACACGGCCAACCCTTGTGGGCGGCAATTCCGAGTCCTCGCCAATTACGTCAACGACAATGGTCAATTAGGATCGTATTGGAAACCCGCGACGTATGACTGAAGCAACTCATCGTAGACAGCTACTGGCTTGCCCAGGAAGCTTCTCAACATCCCCGACGGTAGAAACATACGGCTGCAAAGACTTCCATTTTGCTTCTTGATGCAGCTTCAGATTCGATAATTCATTTGGATACTGAGATTCATGCTTTGAAGGCGATTGCCTAACTTGCGGTGCTCCGAAGGCGACGCCCGCACAATATGATCAGAACAACACCGGCAAACTTCCTCAGATATGACGGTTTGTAATCACATCTGCCTCCTTTGATTGATATTGCACCAAACGTTCCCACTATCGATCATAGCTCAGGTACTCCAGCGTCTCAATTCAATTTATCTTGTGAGCCTGAGATAAAGTGTCTCGTAATTTCTCTCCTTGTACTTCGAGTTGTTTATGTCCAGGAATTTGAGCTTTTTATAGCTCCAACCTGAATTGCGAAATCGGGAGATCTTGGGCCACGCATCGAGTCGAGTCCGCCTAGTATTCGGAAAGTCACGTCGCCGTCGGCGGGCTGGGTAGCCTTCCGTCCCGTTCCGGGTAGATATTCTTCGAGGAGTTTGTATCGCAGTATGCCTTCCTTTGCGGGCGAAACTGATATCAGGCTCGGATCGATCTCGTAATCTTTTCCGGGTGAAATTTACCCGAATTGCGAGAATTACATAGGGTCGACCTTTCGGTGTCTCATGTCCAAATCGTACGATGTTCGGAAGTGCAGCATTCTCGGCTTTTAATTCCGGTTTCGACAGCTTTAGATGGCCGCGGAATTCCTAGTGGGGTCCTTGCGGATACCCGGCACCAGGTTCCGTCGGAGCTAATTCTACGCTATCGAGATCCACCGCCGGGTCCCCTGCCACATTGCCACGCCTAAGCATTTGTCTGAGAGTAATTAATCCGCCCAGAGTGTTTTCCTACAAACGTTGCTTCACCAGTGTCCTTGTCGTAGACGACGGTACCGCCGTGCGCAGTCGCATACTGGCCATTGATGTCTTTATGGCAAAGCGCCGTCAAAATGACGTTGCGTAGTGGCAGCTTCTTCGGGATCATTTATCTGATAAACCCCAATATCTGCGCAAGCATCAATCCCGTAGGATGCGATCTTGTTGACCGGGTCATTGTTAACATAGGCATACCGGTTAAAGCTTCTGTGGGCTTACAGCGGACATGCTGCCGCCATAGGGATCGGGCGCAGTCCACCTGCCGGACCGATTGTCATATTGTCGCCACAGCGTGTGCGACAGGCCGGTACCATCGTCATCTTCCATGCCCGCATACTTCTGCCGCGCGTTGTCTCCAGCACCATAGCCCGGCGTTGATGCGCGCATTCCGATGAGGCCGATATCTTCACCAAAAGGCGCGTAATCATGGCGTGAGATAACATTGCCAGTCGGCCCGGTAATAGTGCGCGGCGAGCCTTGATGATCGGCGAAGACATACTGAGTGCCGCCCGTGGCAACTGCTGGTCCGTATTCAGCGATCAATTCCCCACCAACGTCATATACGAGCACGTTGGTTAATGCGCTGTTAACCTGCGTCGCCACGCGTTGACCACCAGCGTCGTAAATACTCACGAATGTGTTAGTTCCGTCGCTACTTTGTTTCTGTCGATTGTTGGCGTCGTATTGGAAGGAGAGGCTGCGAAACTTCGAATCGACGGTGATATTGCCAGCGTCATCACAAGTTACGCCGGAAGTGAAACGATTGGTGGTCTGACTGATTTGACCGGATTCAACCCAGACGGGCGAAAACGGATTGCTGCTGTTCTGTGACTGGTACTGGTAGCGGTTCCCAAACACATCGTGGTCGTAATTCACCAGCCAACTCTGAGCGCCGGTGTCGCCGCGAGCTTCGCGAGCCGACTTCAAACGGCCTAAGGAATCGTAGCTCAAAGTTCTGCTGCCATTGTTTGTGTCTCGCTTGATAAAGCCCCTCGATCCGGGCAATCTGTCCCGTGTTCTTGCTCTCATCAACTGTGTTATTGCCTGGATTGCAAACGCCGTACTTGTAGTCGTAGTGCTGAATCTGCGAACCGCCGCGGGCGAGATCCAGGCTCTTCAATTGTAGGCGCGCGTTGTAGTCATAAGTTTCGACGGCGCCATTCCCGAGCGTCACTGACTTCAGCAATCCCTGCGGCGTGCTGTAATCCAACTGGTTGGGCATAGACAGTGCCGCCGCTGGAAACTCCGTGAAAGGCGCGCGCCATCGTCGAACGCGTAGCTAACGATCCGGTTCGACGGATAGGTTTCGCTTGTCATCATTCCGCCGAGGTTATAGCCATAGCTCATTCCGTGACTGTGATCGCCGACCGTCTGCTGGTTGTTCGCAACGCGCCCCATCAGATCGTAGTTGTAGCTTTGCGTTGTTGCCGGAATTGATCCCACTGCTGCTGTTGAAGCCTGGGTGAGATGTCCTTTATTGAGATATCCGTTTACGACCTGGTCGTAGTAGTTGTTTACTGTTGGCGTGCCGTCTGAGTAGTCGACTTGATAGATGCGATTAAGATTGTCGTAACGGAATTGCGCCGTAATGTTGCGCGCATCCGTGGCGGACGTGAGCAAGCCGAGATAACTGACACCGCCGATCGTTTCGTCGTATACCAGTTTGCGCGACCATGTCGGAGTCCCTGTCCCGGGGTCGTTAATCGTCGCAACCTGTTCGGCCTGCTTCTCAAAGAGCAGCCGTCCTAACGAATCGTATTTGAAATAGCGATGCTGAATATAGTTCGCGGGGTTCTCGGGGTCCGCATTTGCCTGGCTGAGACCCTGAGAAATGCCGATCAGATTTCCTGTGTGTTGTATTCATAGAGGCTTGGCTGAGTTGGATTATCGACGGTGCCCAGGCTCCAACTCGTGTTCATTTCATCGACACGCACAATCCGCCCGAGAGCGTCAGTTTTCTGGCGTCTTTGCCGGCCGGCTTGATCAGTGACCGTGGTATAGATTCCATCATAATCAGTGTCCACGATTGAAGAGTCAGGCAGTTTCACATAATCGATACGGCTCAAGGCGTCGTAATACGACTCTGTCCAATCACTAGTGTGCGAGAGAGCGGCAAGTCCATTCAAAGTCGTTGTGCGATAAGGATTCGAAACTTGCCAGACTCGCCCCATAGAATCATAAATCGTATCAGTGGCCATGTAGCTGCCACCGCCCTCGCTCAAGAAGCTGCGACTCGGGCGTCCCAAAGGATCGGTGTATTGATAGGAAATGACAGTGCGGGTTGAGTCCTGCCGCGTCTCTACCTTCGCGAATTGGTTCATAGGGTCATTGGGCGTTTCCCCAAAGCTGTACTTCGTCCAGCCGCCGTCCGGCCGCGTCACTTTTCTTAATCGATTCAGCGGATCCGGGATACCTCCATCGTCTTGATAGCTAAAGGTTGTAATTTGTCCGTTGACATCCTTCGTCGTCAACACAACTCCCGTTGTCTCATCAAACGTGCTTTCCGACGTGAAGGTGGTATTGGAACCGTGTGTACCGAAAGGATCCGGAACTGCACTCGTCACCTTAGTCGGGAAGGCGTGTTTATAGTTCGCCGGGAATTCTGTGGTCGTCTCCACACCCCGTTCATTCTGAGTCTTCCAGGCATTACCGACCTGATCAAAGAAAGCGTGAGTGGCAACGCATACTCCCACTGGGCATTCGACATTTTGAGGTACGATGGCGGAAGGATCGAGGTAACGTCTGGCCGTCGTTAGGTTGCCGCGAAGTGAGCCGGGGCTAGTCCAGTCGTTACCGAAATCGTTGTAGGATTGTAGTGAATTCTCGTCGTAAGTATCCTCGTCGTAAAAGGATTCGCTCTTCGAAACAGGCTGATTGTTGCCATCTTTCAGAATGACCGAAGTCGGTAGCCCGAGAATATTACGATTCAGATAGGCCGCATCATTCAGGAAAGTCGTTTCGGCGCGACTGGCTACCGTGCCAGTACCAGGTTGGACATCAGAAATCGGTGCGGTCTGCGGGTCACCCTGATTGACCGGATCAAAATAAGACTCTGTTGAAGCGGTGAGATCTAAGCCAGTGTTAAACTCGCACCCGTTGGCCGCGTACTCGTACGTCATGGTTTTCGCCAGGGCATGACCGACCTTATCAAAAATCAAGCTCACGGACTTGGTCGGACGCGCGTTGCGATACGCAGTATAGGTGCCGGAATTAATTGTCCCAGGCGGAACAGGTTTACTCGTAGTAGAACTGGATTGAGCATAATCCGTTAGAGAACGACGCAACATAGTCCCATTCGGGGCAAAGACTCTTTCGTCGTAAGCGTTGCCATTGCGAGCATCCGCGTAGCCGAAATTATTCGACTGTACGACCGGCGCATTGAAGATATACGTCTCAGTGTAAGACCCGTCCGGAGCGGTTATTCTTCTCGGATTGACGCTCGCTGAATATTGCCACTGCGCCTCATCGGCTCCGCCGGTGCCGTTCGGGCTCACCCATCGCGAAATTATTCCCCGCGAGCCCTGACCGTAAGTCGACTCACTTCCGCCGATCGTCGCCACAGTATTGTATTCATAACGCTGGTATCCGCCGGTGGGATAGGTAACTCTTTCTGAGCTCGCCATAAGTGTTATAAGAGAACAGGTATCGTTGTCCGTTGGGAAGATCGATCTCGGTAAGTGCGACCGCATTGAGCGGGCCGTAGCCGTATTGTCTGCTGACCATGTACGCGTCGTTGGAGAAGTCTGCGTCCGGATCTGTCGGGTCGCTAAGAATTGAGTGAAACAAAGTCGGGCCGGTGACTCCCTGATTCGTCGGAATCGCGGATCCTGAGAGGTAGTAATCCGCAACCGTTGGGCCACCGAGAGTGGCGAACTTAAAAATGCAAGGCGTCGCCATGCCGGGCAAATAATAGGAATAGTCGCCAGGGCTCGGATCCGCCGGCCAGGGCATGCCGATGACGCGGCCCATCGTGTCGGTCCATTGCCGGGTCGCAACGTCGTAGTTGAGAGTGTTCCCGTTGGCATCGATGAACTGACCAGTATTAGCTCCTAAAACATAACGTCCGCCATCGGCCAGATAAAGAGTTCCTGTGTTTGCGCCAGTGCTGTCATAGCGTATTCGCGAACCATCGATTGCGTAGAACGTTCCGGTCATGTCAGCCTGGGTAAGCAGGCCAGAGTCCTGGTAGACCGCGTCGGCCTTGCGCAATTCGTGAGTCGAGCCGTCCGGCATATGAATGAAGACGTTATGTATGCGGAAGGTGTAGGGGTATTGACTACCCCGCGGGTAGGGCTTGCCGGTGTACCAATATACATCGTTTTGCCGCGGCCACTCGACTTGCGGCAGATTCAGACTGGTCGTCCAACCAGCAGTTGAGTACCCCGCATAAATCGCTTCGGTCACGGCTCGGGGCCGCCCGCTCACGGTAACGGAGTTGACTAAGCCAACTCGCCAAAGCCCGGCGGTTGAATAGTTGAGCGTAATCGGCAAGCTGATCCCGCGTCCAGGGTAATTCGCAAGAGGCACTTGCATGGTCACGTTGTTGGCGCCACCAGTATTTTGCGTAAATGCGGCTGGTTGCGCCTGCAGCGTGAAACAGAAAAGCCAGCAGGCAGCCAACTAGAGCGACGCTAACTGAAAGTAATTCGGCTCAACCTATTGGCGGTAGCTCGTAAAAGGAAAGTTTTCATGGTTGCCCTCAATCGAGTCTAGCTTAAACGCGATGATCTTCACTTCACGCAGTTTCGGATTTGCTCAATGTGCTCTTTCTTGAAGTACGAGGCTTTTAGCGCGTTAATCGAATTGTCGGTGTACGTGCATTGTGGGAATTGTAGAGCGCTGCGAGCTGCATCAAGGTTCTCTCTTAAGTCCTGAATATGTTTGGCTTGAATCGTCGTGACGTATTGCTGAATGCCACCACCCCAATCGGCTGGGCCCAGGTTGGTGGTCAAAGCGCCGGACAGCATCGACAGCCTGACGCAATTCAGTAATGTGCACTGCCCTGACCGGGGTTTCATTGGATACCAGCGTGTCGTCGGTAAAACTGATCGCAGTCGCCAGATCGACGTTGCTGTAAGGCGAGACGTTTCCGTTCGCGTCAACTGCGCGGACTCGGTAGAAGGTGAGGCTGTGACTGGACTAACAGTGACATTGCTGTCGCTCGCCGAGTTGCCGGTAACGTTTGGGTTGACCACCACTGTAGCCGGTATTTACGTTAGTCGTCTTCTCGACCTGATAATGGTTTCGCCCCTTCGGTAGGCTGCCAGGTAGTGGTGGTGTCACCTGCGCGGGTGGCACATTTGAGACTGTCGTGGCAACCAGGGTTGCAGGAGGAAAAGCGTGACGGGCGCTTCCCGTTGCCACCAGCTTGCCGCCGGCATAAATGTATTCTTTCGACGGATGGTCCAGGAGACAGGATCGCGCAGGCGGCGGCGACACGAACAGCGCTCGCAGCTTTCTGGCGCCCGGAGCATTCCTCCAGACACCCGCCATCGTGGCGCCCGTCAATATCGTCACGATGGTGGCGACGATAATTAGGCTGCGCTGCTTCCGCTCGTTTCCGGCCGCGCGACGTTGGTCGCCAGGAGTTTTCTTCTTTGACATATCGTATTCTCGTTTCTAACGGCGCGACTTTTGCGAATCGCGCCCGATTGATTGCGGATACTCATTGAAGGCTGAGCAGAACCAAAATCTCGCCCTTCCCTTTTTCCAACGGCTCGAGCGCTTTGCACGATCAGTGTTCCCGGGCGGTGAAACTGCACGCCGCCGAGGACTCACTGCTTCCGACTTCATCGCGACGCCGGGAATGTCGCTGGTGACTAACAGGTCGCCGATGTGAATCGCACCCTTCGAAGCATCGACTTTCACTTTCACTCGGCCGGTAGTAGCGACCAGGACTTTGCTCGTCGCTCTTTTCGCCGAGCGCGATGTCCCGGTTGTTCAGGAGATCACTCCGGCGACGCGTGTCGTAACTTACTGAAGACGAAGTGACTTGATTTGATTTGGTTGAGTCGAGCACTACGACTGTGCCGGCGGCGAGTTGTTCAGATGAAGGCACCCATTCGGCGACGTCCTGGTATTTGGCGGAGATATTGCCGTCGACGGTAAGGTTTCCGGTGAACTTTCCATCGCCCTGAACGTGGAGTTTGTTGGATGGAGATGGAGGGGCTATGCCAATACCGACGCTGCCTGCTTTTACCGTCAAGACATCCGTGTTGTTGGCATCCGTGATCGATCACCCGATCGGTCTTCGAATAAATGGCGCCCGAAACGGTGGTCCCATCGTTTCTGAAAAATTCAGAGTATCCATAGTCGTCAGAGCGGCCATTGATTGCGATCGCGTTGGCCCCGTTTGAAGCCTGAACCGTCAATGGTTTGCTCGGATTAGTAACTCCAATTCCCACGTTTCCCGCGGCGTAACTGATGGCTGAACCACTGGTTGTCCACTGGCTGGTGGTAATAGGCGAGCCATTGATCTTCAGTCCACCTATTGCGTCAATCGGTTCCGGCAGCCGTGATGTTCCCCGTGCCGGACGGCGTCAGATTGCCATTGACTTCCAGTCTCTCAGTTGGGCCCGGTGTTGCCGACGCCGACATTGTCCGGTAGACACCTGAATGTTTATGCCCTTACTCACACTCAGACCGAAGTTTGTCAGTCTTAAATAATCGGGCTGTCCCCACATGCCCGCAGCGGCCACCGATTGATTGAAACCACCGCCGCTGAGATCGGACGTGAATTGGTTAGTAGTGCGAACAGGTCCGCGAACATCAAAGCAGGAAAGCAGGACTGTCTGGTGCCAATTCCGACCTGACCGCTCGTGTAATTAATGTTGCCGCTGCCGGTTGACCACTGACTGCTGGTAACAGGCGAGCCATTGATCTTTAATCCCAACTGCGTCGATCGTTCCGGCGGCAGTGACGTTCCCCCGTACCGGACAGTTTGAGATTGCCACTAACTTCGAGTCTTTCTGCGGGAGCCGGATAGCCGATCCCGGACATTCACCGTTTGGATTTAACAGAGAGGTCGTGTATGGCTGGCATTCAGGCCACGCATATCGGTGCTTTGAAGCCACATCGCACCGGGACCGGTTCCGCGCAGCGCTGCCCAAATCAAAACCACGTCGCCGGAGGTTCTGGAATCTCGAAATCTGGTAATGAGTCCCGGTTTGCGCGGTGCCCCGATGCACCAGGCAGCGATGGGTCGATCGAGAACTAGTCCCGCAGCCGGGTTCGGGGTTCCGATGCCGACGTTGCCGTTCGTGTAACTGATGTTGCCGCTGACGGTCGTCCATTGGCTGCTGGTAATAGGCGAAGCCAGTGATCTTCCGACTCCAGCTGCGTCGATCGTTCCAGCGGCGGTGATGTTCCCGTGCCGGACAGCTTGAGGTTGCCATTGACTTCCAGTCTCTCGGCGGGACCCGGTGTGCCGATGCCGACATTGCCGGTGGACACCTGAATGTTGATCCCCTTATTCACATCGGACCAATTCCGTCGGTCTTAAATAGTTGGGCTGTCCCCACATGCCGGCAGCGGCCACTGATTGATAGAAGCCACCGCCGCTGACATCGGACGTGAATTGGTCGGTAGTACGAACAGGTCCACGAACATCAAGCGGGAAGGAAGGACTGGTGGTGCCAATTCCGACCAGGCCGTTCTGAAGGATAGTCACCGCATCGGCATAGCTTATCGTGTTATCCGGACTGCCGGTGCCGGCAGTTTGAACTTAAAGCCACCACTGGCAAATTCCAATCGAGACGATGTGTCAGCGCCGTCATATTTATAAAGGCCGGACGTGGCTGTCGGCCTGAAGTTGTATCCGACGCTGTCATAGTCGCCGCCGGAGCGCGCGATCATCGCCGTTCCGATTTTTGCTCCTGTCCCCGGCGCCCCAGACCCGCTACCTCGAACTTATAATTACCACTGGGAAACCCCAATGCCCACGCCACCTCGGCAGAATCAACTCGCAGGCGTTCCGTGCCATTGGTAAAGAAGGTGTGAAATCCGCCGTAGGAAGTGAACCCTGCTTCGTGCCGAAATTCACCCGAGTTTCCATTAAATTTTGATGACGCCAGCGTGTTGGTCCCATAACCAGCGCCAAAGAAATTGAGACCTGCGAAACTATTAATCGTTGAGACGTTGAAGGTCAGGAGCGGCGTCGGGCTCTGCAATTCCAAAATTGAATTCGGACTGCTGGTGCCGAGGCCGAGATAACCAGTTGAGTCGACACCATCTTGGCGGTATTCCAGTTCGAAGAACCGCTCTGACTGGTGTAAAACCACATCTTTGTGATTTTCGCTCGCACTACAACCGTTGCACCGCCAGTTGCCCGCATAAAGGTGCAGGTCGTTTCCGTAGGTACTGATCATTCCGTCGTACGGTCCTTTAATGCCTAATTCCAAACTTGCATAGTTGTTGGTCCCGCCAACTCTGACGGCGCCCGTTCCGTAGGTTGAATCTCCGGCGCCCAAATTTACATTTAGCAAGGTGGCGGGACTCGTGGTTCCAACCCCGACGTTGCCGCTCGGCGTGGGGAAAGTATTTTGGCCGAAGGTCGTCCTGGCGCCCGTCGCGATGACGATCAAAGTAAGAACTGTGGTCGCATACAATCGGAAATGTCTCAGACTGTGGAGGCTCATTTTTTGTCTCCTCTCAATCAACTCACTGCAAACTCAGCAAGACCAAAATCTCGCCCTTCCCTTTTTCCAAAGGCTCGAGCGCTTTACCGATCAGTGTTCCGGGACGATGAATCTGCACACCGCCGAGATTCACGGCTTCCGACTTCATCGCAACACCGGGAATGTCGCTGGTGACTAACAGGTCGCCGATGTGAATCGCACCTTTGCTCGCATCGACTTTCACTTTCACTCTGCCGGTGGTGGCGACCAGGACTTTGCTGTCGCTCTGTTCACCCAGCGCGATGCCTGGCTGTTGTGAGATCACTCCCGCGACACGGGTGTCGTAGCTTACAGAAGACGAAGTGACCTGATTTGATTTGCTTGAGTCGAGGACTACGACTGTGCCGGCTGGGAGTTGTTCGGATGAAGGTACCCATTCGGCGACGTCCTGGTACTTCGCTTTGATAATGTTGGCTTCGATTGTGCCATTAGCGTTTATGTTCCCGTTCCGGATATTTTCAGGTCGCCGTTTACATCTAGCCGGTAACCATCAGTCGGGGTCGGGGTGCCGATGGCGACATTGCCGCCGTAGGGTTGAAGGCTGAGATTCTTGGTGGCTACGCCCGTATTGATTGCGTTGACGAAGCCGAAGTCACTAGTTGAGTTGTACCCAATGAGGGTTGCTGCGCCGATACTTCCACCGGGGTCAGGTGAAACCGGAACCGTAGTAAACACACCAAGACCTGCTACTTCTAACTTCTGATGAGGACCCGTCGTGCCGATGCCGACGTTGCCGCCGTAGGGTTGAAGGCTGAGATTCTTGGTGGCTACGCCGGTGTTAATGGCGTTGACGAAGCCGAAGTCACTAGTTGAGTTGTACCCAATGAGGGTTGCTGCGCCGATACTTCCGCCGGGGTCAGGTGAAACCGGAACCGTGGTAAACGCACCAAGACCTGCTACTTCTAACTTTTGATGAGGACTCGTCGTGCCGACGCCGACGTTGCCGGCAGAGCACGAAACCGAACCGGAGTTGTTCTCCCAGGGTGAAAGTTCCGACCAATTGGTCTTACAACTTCCATTAATGCAGAGCCCGCCGGAAGCATTGATGCTGCCTCCTGCACGTCGAACAGGTAACCGGGATTTGTTATGCCGATGCCAATCCTGCCGTTGGCGTCAATCCTGAATCTTTCATAACCACCCGAAAATAATGACAAGTAATCTGACGGCGATCCCGACCCGACTCTAAGTTGGTTGGCTGCCAGGCCTCGGCCGATGAGGAATTCGCCCCCGGCTCTGTATCCCTGTCCGTTGTCGACATTGACATCACCACCGCCCACATTCAGCTTCGACCCAGCATAGGTTGTGCCGATGCTAACGTTGCCGTCGCCTCGAACGAGGAATCGCGGAAGCGTCCCGCCGGCGTCATACACCTGGAACGCCGTGTCGCTGGAATTCGTCCCTGCCAGAATTGATTGTCCGTAAGAGTTTCCGGACGACGTGCTCCCTGCGTGGCGATAGCCCAATTTCCAGAAGGTCCAGTTACATCGAACGCCCGGCCGGAAGAAGGTGCGGCAACATGCAGTCGCGCAGTTGGACTGGTTATTCCGATGCCGACGTTGCCGTTACTAAAATTAAACTTCTCAGCGGTAAACTGTAGCGGCTTAAAAGCGCTGGCCGCGTCATTCGCGGATGCAATTTCCATCCACGCAGGCGACACAGCGTTGCGTATCCAGAGGTTCGCATCGGTGCCATCGTGAAAATGGAACTTTGCCGCGGGACTGGTCGTCCCGATGCCGAAGTTCCCGCTGGCATCCACCCGCAATCTCTCATAACCACCTGAGAAGAAGCTTAAGAAGTCTGACGGGTGCCCTGAGCCCATGCGAATCTGGTTGGCGGTAAGACCCCGGCCGAGGAGAAACTCACCGCCACCCCGGTATCCTTGCCCGTCATCTATGTTCACGTCTCCACCAGCCACATGCAGCTTCATGAGTGGAGTGGTAGTCCCGATACCAACCTTTCCTGCGTTGTAATAAATGTTGTTGTTGCTGGTATCAGTCGTCCATTGCGCCCGGGCACTGCCGGCTTCCAACAAAATGACAACGATCGCTGCGGCTAGAATGGTCGCAACATGCATCCACCTATGTCGGGTTTCCTGCGCAGTGAACATCATGGTTTGTCCTCTCTCTCTTTTTATCTGCCCGGTAAACTCATCTCACTGCAGACTGAGCAGTACGAGGATTGTTCCGGACCCTTTTTCCAAAGGTTCAAGTGCTTTGCCAATCAACGTGCCCGGCCCATGAATTTGTCGGCCGCCGATCATGATTGGCTCTGACTTCATCGCCATTCCCGGAACGTCGCTCGTCACCAGCAGATCGCCGATGTGAATTGGACTCTTCGAAGCATCGACTTTCACTTTCACTCGGCCGGTGGTGGCGACCAGGACTTTGCTGTCGCTCTTTTCACCGAGCGTGATTCCTGGTTGGGCGGAGATCACCCCGCGACGCGTGTGTCATAACTTACCGAAGACGAAGTGACTTGATTGGATTTGGTCGAGTCGAGAACTACGACCGTGCCGGCCGAGAGTTGTTCAGAAGCCGGCACCCATTCGGCGACATCTTGGTATTTGGCGTTGAGGTTGCCGTCGACGGTAAGGCTTCCCGTGAACTTCCCATCGCCCTGAACATGAAGTGTGGCGGATGGTGATGGTGCCCCAATGCCGACGTTGCCGGAGGAATTTATCGTCAGATTATTGCCCAAGCCCGAACCGCTGACCGTCAGCAGACCGTTGTTATCGACCTTGATGCGGCCCTTGTTGGCATCGCCGACGTTGAACAAGATCGCCGAGTTGCCCGCGGTCTCGGTATTGTTCACCGTCACCCCGGCAGAGCCCGCCGCATTGGTCTCGCTTACCGACAATCCGGGAAGCGCGTTGGATGTGTTGTAGTTAACCGAAAGCCTCTGTTGGGGGCTTGTCGTGCCAATGCCGACGTTTCCGGTGGTCGTGATTGTTCCGGCTGAGTCATTGACGATGACATTGTTGGTATTGGCGGTGGCCGGTGGCGTGTTATGGACAAACTGCCAGCTGAAGTCATTCGGATCCTTCGCCGTCCACCCACTGTATTCGGCGGTGAAGTTATCGTAGTACCACTGGCCGCCCCGGAGCCGATCGTAACGATCACTTTGTTATTCTCGACTCCGATTCCTACCGGATCGTTGGTCCCTTCGGTGAAACAATCACTGTGGATCAAGCCACCGGGTAGGCATAGCCGCCGCAACGAATCTCAAGCGACGCACCGCTGCCATATCGATAACCTTTGATCTTGATCGAGAACATGTTTTCCTCGTTGTAGACGATAGGCGTAACGAGTTTCATGTACCCGGGCACCCACGCTCCTGCGGAGCGGTGCCGAGGTTGTACCAGGGGAGCGCCGTCAGATGATTGTTTGCCCTGATCGCGCCGTTGACGTCGAGCTTGGCTAAAGGCTCGGAGGTGCCGATGCCGACCTTTCCGGCGTTGTAGGAGATCGACCCCGTACCGTTGGCCCATTGCGAACTAATGGTTGAGATCGCCGTGCCGCCGATTCGCAGGCCCGTCGCATTAATTTCGCCGTTGACGTCCAGTTTGGAGCTTGTTGGCGCCGTGCCGACGCCGATATTTCCGGTGGAGTTGTTGATGGTCAGGCGCGTGGTACCCTGAGTTTGAAGATTCAGGTCCTCGTCATAGCTGCCGATGTTGCCGGTATCCACCGTGATGCCGGTGTTGAAATAGAACCTCGGCCGGTCAGTCATAAAGTGCGACCAGCCCGCGTTGGCTGGTCCGAAAAGCAAGTAGCCATCGGCGGTAGCTACTTTGCCCGGGTAATTTCCTGCAGGTCCAAATACATCCAGCTTGTATGCCGGGCTCGTGGTTCCAATGCCGACGTTCCCATCACCCCTAACCAAAAGATACTCTGCCCCTGACTGACTCCTGACTCGAAAGGGAGTGGTCCGACGAATTGGTGCCGGCGTCTACCAGTAGCCCGAAAGACTGACTGCTGGTTGAGCTTCCGTGAAAGTAACCTGACCAATGACTATCCGCGCCAAAGACGTGAAGCTTACCTACGTTCGAGTTCGTTCCGCCGATACCAACGTTGCCGGTGGTGGTGATGGTTCCCGCCGAGTCATTGACGATGACATTGTTGGTATTGGTAGTGGGCGGTGTCGCGTTGTAGACAAACTGCCACGTGAAGTCATTCGGATCCTTCGCCGTCCAGCCACTGTATTCAGCGGTGAAGTTATCGTAGTACCACTGAGCCGCCCCGGAGCCGATCGCTAACGATCACTTTGTTATTCTCGATTCCGATTCCTACGGGATCGCTGGTCCCTTCGGTGAAACAATCACTGTGGATAAAGCCACCCGAATAGGCATAACCGCCGCAACGAATCTCGAGCGACGCACCGCTGCCATATCGATAACCTTTGATCTTAATCGAGAACATATTTTCTTCGTTGTAGGCGATGGGAGTAACGAGTTTCATGTAGCCGGGCACCCAGGGTCCCTGTGAAGCAGTGCCGAGGTTGTACCGGGGAGCAGCGTCAGATGATTGTTCGCTCTAATCGCGCCTGCGACGTCGAGCTTCGCTAAAGGGGCTGGTCACTCAATCCCAACGTTGCCGCTGCCGGTAATCGTCATCCGAACGGCCGAGTTCGTTAGAAATTGCACCGGCACATCATTTCGGTTACCGAAGTAGATTGAATTGTTAGCGATGGGTGAGCTGGAAAAAGGATTCACTCAGTTGAACTTGCGTGCCCCAATAGGCATCAGTCGCCGTGGTGCCGAGATGGAAGAAACCGCCGTTCGTGCTGGTTGTGGAATTATTGAAAATGGTCCCCGAAGTGACGGTGCTGTTTATGGTGTCGGAAAAATCTGTGAAAAAGCCGCTGCCGCTCACATCGACTTTGCTTCCATGACGAGGACTCCCCCATCACGACTCTTTCGGAATTGTAGTAGGCGTTGTTGTCAGGGTTCTTCCATTGCCCGTCGGCTCGCTTGGCGTTTACCGGGATCAGAGAAGTAACCGCCAACGTGGTCAACGCCAACGCTGAAATTGTTGATCTCTTGCTTTCGGTAAGCAGCATCGTCGTGTCCTCTCTTTTCAGATCTTTCTTATTGCAGGCTAAGCTAAAACCAGGATTTCTCCCGAACCCTTTTCCAATGGCTCAAGTGCTTTGCCGATTAAGGTTCCGGGCATGTGCATCTTTCTTCCGGCAAACTCAACCGGCTCAGATTTCATCGCGACGCCGGGCACGTCGCTGGTGACCAATAGATCGCCGATATGAATCGGACCTTTGCTCGCATCGACTTTGACTTTGACTCGGCCGGTGGTGGCGACCAGGACTTTGCTGTCACTCTTTTCACCGAGCGTGATGCCCGGCTGTGCTGAAATCACGCCGGCGACGCGCGTGTCGTACGACTGGCTTGATGAAATGACTTGATTGGATTTGGTTGAGTCGAGGACTACGACTGTGCCGGCGGCGAGTTGTTCAGATGAGGGCACCCATTCGGCGACGTCCTGATACCTGGCTTTGATGGTGCCCGCGTCAATGGTGCCGGCGGCGGTGATGTTTCCCGGAAGTGAGCCGTCTGCCGAGACCTTCAGGTTTCCCTTTATTTCAAGTTTCTCACTGGGGCCGGCCGTACCGATGCCCACGTTGCCGCCGTAAGGCTGCACAGCTAGATCGTAGGCTGTGGTATTTCGGGCAACTTGAATCACTCCTGATTTCCCGTTGCGCCCAGCCTTACGCCCCAGTTGCCTGTCGAATAGCCGAAAGCCGCAGCCCAACCAGTGTCAATCCCGCTAAAAGAAGCGCCGGGATTGAACCGGCCTTGACCGCTCACTTCAAGCTTGGTTCCCGGGCTTGTCGTCCCGATGCCGACATTGCCGGCGCCGTATGAGAGAGAACCGGAGTTATTCTCCCAAGCGGAAGCCTCAGACCAACTCGCTTTACAAGTGCCGTTAATGCAGAGACCGCCCGAAGCATTTATCTGCCCCCTTGGACGTCAAGCAGAAAGCTCGGGCTTGCGGTTCCGATGCCAACCTTGCCGCCGTAAGGCTGCACAGCTAGATCGTAGGCGGTGGTATTTTGGGCAACTTGAATCACTCCCTGATTTCCCGTTGCGCCCAGCCTTACGCCCCAGTTGCCTGTCGAATACCCGAATGCAGCCAGCCCAACCAGTGTCAATTGCGCTAAAGGATGCCCTGGGATTGAACCGGCCTTGACCGCTCACTTCAAGCTTTGGTTCCCGGACTTGTAGTACCGATGCCGACGTTGCCTGAATCTGTAATCAACATATTCCAGGCCGTCCCTGCACCGTTAAGAAAAAGCTAATCCAGCGTTGCCCCCAGTCGTATATCCCAGAGACCCCTTAGAAACATTATTGACTCTAAAATTGAGGTAGGTTTGACCGTTGGAAGAATCAATAAGAAAGGGAGTATCACCGCTGCCATTTATGTGCAATTTCGCGCCGGACTCGTCGTCCCAATGCCGACGTTGCCTGAATCTGTAATCAACATGTTCCAGAGCCGTCCCTGCACCGTTAAGAAAAGCTAATCCAGCGTTGCCCCCAGTCGTATATCCCAGAAACCCCTTAGAAACATTATTGACTCTAAAATTGAGGTAAGGTTTGACCGTTGGAAGAGTCAACAAAAGGGAGTATCACCGCTGCTACTTATGTGCAATTTTGCGCCCGGACTCGTTGTCCCGAATGCCGACGTTGCCAGAGGTGTCGATTGAAAGACGCGCAGCCGGAGAAGAAAGCCCGGTGAAGAACTGAAGAACGCCGCCCGAAGTTGAGGTCATCCCCGCATAGTTAGTCGAGGAATTGTAATAAGCGTAGACATAACGGTCGTTTCCCGCCCCACCTAATGAAACATTTCCGGCAACCTCCAGTTTGTGCTCCGGACTCGTCGTACCGATGCCTACGTTTCCGCCGTAAGGCTGCACAGCTAGATCGTAGGCGGTGGTATTTTGCGCAACTTGAATCACTCCCTGATTTCCCGTTGCGCCCAGCCTTACGCCCCAGTTGCCCGCCGAATACCCGGAATGCAGCCGCCCAACCAGTGTCAGATCTCGCTAAGCAGATGCCCCGGATTGAACCGGCCTGACCGCTCACTTCAAGCCTGGTTCCCGGGCTGTTCGTGCCAATGCCGACGTTGCCCGCGTTGTAGTAGATATTGGTTCCGCTGGTTTCCCACTGTGATTGGCCCTGAGCGGAAACAGATAATACTGCCGTCGCAAACATGCTCGCGGCGACCACCCAAATCGTTTGACGGCGGTTTACTCTACCTTTCATCTCAGGGGCTCCTTCTTCACGATCGGATCGAGACAACGGTTAAGACACACGAGTGCCCGACAGTCGCACGCAAGGGGTCGTACACATCGGATCGTGCTCGTTTTCTGGTTAAGAGCGTCGCCTAAAACCAACGCGCGGTTTGTGGGTTAGACTGAGCCGGCGAGTCGGGTAAGTGCATCTCGTGGACGGTCAGCCCTTAAGTTGCAACACCTGCTTGACGGCGTGCGGTATACCACTTAGCAGTTTACGAAGCAAGAATTTTTGCAAGGGTGTGCGATCCAAATCGATCGCCTAACGAACGCTGCAGCTTTTCAAAGGCACAAACCAAAACGGTCGCGGCAAAGGAATCTCGTCGCTCAGCTAGCGACCGCCGCCCGGCAACTGAATTACCGGCAAACCTGCTGCTTTTAGTTCCTGATTCAGTGCCGGAATATCTTGTGAGTTAATCGTTCGCCAGCTGTCCTGAATTCCGTGCGCATCTTTAACTACCTCGGGAATCGCAGCCACAACTTGCGGCGTGGGCGCGAGATCAACTTCCTCGATTAGATTAAAGAGAGTCCGAATGCGACCAGTTGCAGACGCGACCGTTACGCGCGTAGCTGCGCCACCTCCACCTGCCCCCCGCCGCCAAAGCCGCCGCCGCCGCCCGCGAGGCTCTGAAGTTTCTCCGCGAAGGCATCGACTTTGGTCTTGAGGCTCGCATCTGAAACACCCGGCCGCAATTTGGTGACTTGATCTCGAATTAGTCGCACTCGATCTGAGATGGAATTCAGCGCCAGCCATTCGTCATAGAGCTGCTTCGACAATTTGTATTGCTCGGCGAGATCTGCGGTCGAAGTCTTTACCCGTGGATCCATCACCAGCGTGAACTGCTGTTCGTACTTCTTTCCTCCCACAGTTAGCACGACGGTGTATTTCCCCGGCATCGCCCAGGGCGAAGTCGGATCAGGCGCAGTGTTCTGATAAACGGCGGCGATGGGATATTGCGGCGGCACGCCCGGCACCGGATCAAGGTGAAGGTCCCAGAGAAAGCGATGCATTCCCGGGTTGTTGGCAAGTACCTGCCGCGGGCGCACCCAATAGTAGGGAATAGCCAGCGTCGGATCCCGAGGCACCAACGGCTCGCTGCTCGAATAACGCCGCACGGTCTGCCCACTGGCGTCTTTTATTTCCAGCATGATTGCGGCGGACGATCCCAGGTAATAATCGATCACCGCGCCGTCTGGCGGGTTCTCTCCGCCGGCACATCAACCGGCAGCGGCGTATCAGTGTTCATATTCCAACGCACACGATATGCAGTCTGCGGTATGAAAAGATGAGCCGGCGACTTCACGATCGAATCCTGGAGCTGGCGCAGCGGCGTGATGTTGTCGAGAATCCAAAAGCCTCGGCCATGTGTGCCGACGGCCAGGTCATCGCCTTTAATAATCAAATCTCTGATCGAAGTCGCGCCCATGTTCAGCCGCAGCGATTGCCACTGTTCACCATCATCAAACGAAACATGCACGGCGCGTTCAGTGCCTGCGAACAATAATCCTTTTCGTTCGGGATCCTCGCGCACCACGTCGGTGGGTTCGCCGTCCGGAATGCCTTTGATAATCTCGGTCCAATTCGCACCGCCGTCGCGCGTGCGGAAGATGTGTGGCCGCATATCATCGAGCCGCAAAGTATTGATGGCCGCATACGCCGTGTTCTTATCGAAATGACTCGCGTCGAGAATCGAAACCTTCATCCAGGGCTTAAGCTGTTTCGGCGTTACATCCGACCAGGTTTTGCCGCCGTCGGTCGTGCGATGGATCAGGCCATCATCCGTGCCGGCCCAGATCAGATTTATGTCCAGGGGTGACGGCGCCACGGCGTAGATGACTCCGCGCTGCGTTGGCTGCGCGGTCGGCTGCAGGCGATACTTGCCAATCGTCTCAGGCACTTCAAAAGTCTTTCGCGTCAGGTCCGGACTGATTTGCTCCCAGTTCCGCCCACCGTCTCGCGTCTTCCAAAGCGTATTCGTCGAGAAATACAGCACGTGTGGATCGATCGGCGAGAACAAAACCGGCTGCGTACGCACGACCCGAAAATCCGCGTTGCGAAAGGGCTTCGGCATAATGTTCTGCGCCTGGGAGGTGCGGCGGTCGTAACGCGTGAGCTTGCCGCCATAGACGATGTCGGGATCGAGCGGATCCGCAACCACGTAACCGTATTCCTCTGCCGCGACCGGATGCCATTCGCGAAAAGTGATTTCGCCGTCGTTGCCGCGACTGGCCACACAAGCCGATCCGCTTTCCTGCTGGCCGCTGCACAAGCGATACGGAAACGCGTTGTCCGCACTGACGTGATACATCTGCGCAGTCGGCTGGTTGTACCAACTGCTCCAGGTGCGGCCGCCGTTGGTGGTGACCACTGCGCCCTGATCGCTCCCGAGAATCAGCACGTCGCTGTTGTTAGGATTGATCCAGACATTTTGATAATCGTCTCCGCCCGGGGCGCACGCGAAATGCGTTCCAGGTCTTCCCGCCGTCGACAGATTTCCAACTGACCGTGCTGGCGACGATGACCACTTCGGGATTTTTGGGATCAAAACGAGGGACACACAGATCGCCACCGCCGATGCGACCGGCCGGTCGCGGGTCTTTGGTGATGATCTCCCAGGTGTTGCCGGCGTCGTCTGAGCGATAGAGATTCACAGCGCCCTGGACCGCGACCGAAGCCATCAGCCGGTTGGGATTGCTGGGCGCAATCGCCAGGTTTGACTGGATTATTCCTGCGGGCAGGCCGCCGCTCAATTGCTGCCAGGTCTTGCCGTTATCGGTTGATTTGAAGATGCCGCCGCCGGGACCGTTCCAGGTTCCGTTTTCCCAGGGGCCCTGGCGTGCTTCCCACAACGAAGCATAGGCAATGTCGGGATTCTTAGGATCAAACAACACATCGGCGCCGCCGACATTTTCATCTTTGTAGAGCACCTTTTCGAATGTCTTGCCGCCATCACTCGAACGAAAGATGCCGCGCTCTTCATTGGCTGCGTAAGGATGCCCGGCCACCGCCACCAAAATTTTGTTGGCATCGCGAGGATCGACGGCTATCTGTGGAATCTGTTGTCCGTCTCGCAAGCCAAGATGCGTCCAGGTTTTTCCGGCATCGGTCGATTTGTAGATGCCGTCGCCTACGGAGAGATCAGGTCGCTGCAATCCTTCGCCACTGCCGACATAGATGATGTTTGGATCCGTTGGCGCCACGGCGATACAACCGACCGAGCCTGTCGGTTGATCGTCAAAGATGGGCGCCCAGGAGTGGCCATAGTCCTCCAGTCTTCCAAACGCCACCGTTCACCTGGGCGATGTAGAAAACGTTCGGTTGCGAAGGCACGCCGGCGACGGCGCGGGGTGCGGCCGCCGCGAAACGGTCCAATGTTGCGCCAATGAAGAGATTTGAAGAGATCTGGATTGAACTGCTGGGCCAACGCGGACGAACTCGCGGCGATGACGAGAGCAATTACGAAGGTTGAAAGGGAATCGACGGCGAGTAGGCAGAAAGAAATATTTTCTCATCAGCATTGGTCCGAATTGTTTTCTTGAACGAGCGTTGGGCCGTCATAGTATCGGATCGACCGGCGTTTGTCATCGGGATTGGTGTCGCTGGGCGGGTTTGAGGTGGCACGCGCATCTTGCGCGTGATTCACGGGCGGGACGCTCGTCAGCTCGCCAAACTGCATCACTACGAGTGTCGCGGGGCAGTGCTATCTCGTTTCCTTTTCGGAGGCGCTGTGAGGATTCCGCAAATTTCATCCAACACATTCGCGGTGTCGCGAAGAACACGTTCTTTTGGAAAGCGTAAGACTCTCAGGCCTTGCGAAATCATGTAAGCGTCGCGCTCCTGATCGTGATGCCATCGTTCGTTCGGTTCGTGGGTAGCACCGTCGCATTCAATAACAAGATTAGCTTCGTGGCAGTAAAAGTCAGCAATGTAATCGCCGAACTGATGCTGCCGCCTGAATTTGAAGCCAAGCAATCGACGATTGCGCAGCAATCGCCAAAGGAGTTCTTCCGCGGGCGTCTGGTTTTCCCGAAGTTCACGAGCGAGAGTTTTTGTCCTGAGAGTTGAAATCCACCACGATAGTGTCTGCGTGTTTTCATCGAGACATGATCATCGCACCCTCGGCAAGTAAAAGAATTTGCATCGAGTCCAGTTGCTCCCTTCTCCCTTTTGGGAGAAGGGTTGGGATGAGGGTTTTAGGTGTACTAAGAACCAAGTCGTCTTCCACCCTTCTCCCCTTGGGAGAGGGCGTTAAGAATATTCTCCGTACTTTCCCGCCTAAAACCCTCACCCAACCCTCTCCCAGGGGAGAGGGCTTTAAAAACTTCTTTCCCTTGGCCTAAAGCCCTCTTCCTAACCCTCTCCCAGGGGAGAGGGAATAACAAATAAGATCCCCCACGAAAATGATATCTTGTGTCGTCATGAGCCTCCTGATCCTTAATCATTCCGAAGTCGAACAACTTCTTCCTATGGACGAATGCATCACGGTCATGGGAGAGGCATTCAACGCTCTCGCGCGCAATGAATTTCATCAGCCGCTGCGAACGATCACCAAACCACCAAACGTTAAGGGCGTCATGGCGCTCATGCCGACCTTTCGCGCCGGCGAAGAACCTCTATTTGGGTTGAAAGCAATTTGCGTTTTTCCCGGAAATGCCGCGATCGGCAAGGACGCGCACCAGGGTGGCGTGCTTCTTTTTGACGGCGTCAATGGTGAGCCGCTGGCGATCGTCAATGCCTCGGCAATCACGGCCATCCGCACCGCGGCAGTTAGCGGCCTGGCGACTCGCCTGCTGGCGCGCGAAGATGCCGCGGACCTGGCGATTATCGGCGCCGGTGTGCAGGCGCGAACGCATCTGGCTGCGATGTCTTGCGTTCGCAACTTGAGGAGAATTCGCGTTGCCGCCCGGCGCTTCGAAAGTGCGCAGCGATTCGCCGCGGAGATGCAGGATCAATCGGCCTGTCCGATCGAACCTGTCGAATCCAACGAGGCTGCGGTCCGCAACGCTGACATCATCGTCACTGTGACCACCACCCGCGAACCCGTGGTGAATCGCGAATGGATTTCGCCGGGCGCACACATCAATGCGGTGGGCACTTATTCTTTCAACGCGCGCGAAGTCGACACCGCCACGATGAAAGCGGCGAGCCTGTTTGTAGATCGCCGCGAATCGGCTTTGAATGAAGCGGGTGATTATTTGATCGCCGCGCAAGAAGGCGCCATCGGACCCGATCACATTCGCGCAGAATTATCAGAAGTAGTCAGCGGCGCTCACCCGGGACGAACGTTGCGTGATGAGATCACCGTCTTTAAATCGTTGGGCTTAGCGCTGGAGGATCTCGCCGCGGCAGCCTACATTTTCCGCAAGGCTCAGCAAGAAGGTTTTGGAACGTCAGTAAACTTTTAATTGTTGGCCTTTGGTTTTGGCCTTCGGTCTTTGAAGTTGCGGATCGGTCTTCAGTCAAAGACCAAAGTCCAAAAGCCAAAGACCCGCCTATAAGCGGAGTCTATCTAAGCTATGGCTCTGCCACTCCGATGGTCCACCTTCCGGCTGTATCTTCCGCGCGATTTCTCGGACGGATGTTCACTTTTCCGGCTGCTTCACTTGATTGCATACTTACCCCATGTGACCATGGGTTCCGCCTTGTGATAAATTGAACTTCCCAGCAATTGAATTCAAATCCGATGGAGCTTTTGTATTCTAAGGACAGATCTAAAAGCGGACTGTTGACCGCGACTGCTCTGATGGCCGTGTTCTCGCTGCCAATCTGCGCCCAGCAGGCTGATCGCTCAACGCCGGTCGTGGTCCAACCCGGGGCGCCGGGCCAACCAACTCGAACTTTGCCGGCGACGACGAGGGCCATACTGCCGCCACGTTCACCGGCAGATGTGCAATTCATGCAGGGTATGATCATGCATCACGCGCAGGCGGTTGAAATGACTGCGCTGATCGAATCGCGTACGACAACCAAGGATCTACGGTTGCTGGGAGCGCGCATCAGCCATTCGCAGTCTGAGGAAATAAACTTTATGAAACGATGGCTGACGGCCAGGGGCGAGCCGCTTTCGCAGCCGATGCCGGATATGCCCAATATGAATATGTCGGATATGTCCAGCCATCAGATGCTTATGCCCGGAATGCTTACCGCGAAGCAGATGGAGGCTCTCAAGAAAGCAAAGGGTCAGGAGTTCGACCGATTGTTTTTGACGGGGATGATTCAGCACCATAACGGCGCCTTGATTATGGTCAAGGACTTGTTCGACGCTGCGGGCGCGGGCCAGGATGCCGAATTATTCAATTTCACGACGGATGTCGATAGCGGCCAACGCGCTGAGATTCGGATCATGCAAACCATGCTGGGGAAGCGCGCTGATTTTGAGGATGAGGTCAGTACCGGGAGCGATAGCGACCGGGTTAGACTGGAGCGCAACCGTCCCGGTTGCTGCCCACCTACGCGACGGATTGCAAGCGAGGACGCTTGCGCTCCAGTCCTTAACAAAAAAACTCTAGAGGAGAAACGATGACTCGAGTACATTCAACGGCCTTCCGTTTATTCTTAGCTTCCCTTCTATGCTTGTCTTTTTATGCACTTAACATGCAGGCGCAAACGCCTTCGCCGACACCTGCGCCGTCAGCCACGCCGGCCCCCTCCGCCGAATCCGTTTGCTCCTCAACCGGCGCCGCCGCTACCGGCCGGCATGACGGGCTCGGACGCCAATGATCCGCGCACGAAACTAAGCCCTGGCATGTACGACGCCGGCGAAGCGGCGGTGGGAATGAAGCACATCATGCTGCTGAAGAAACCTGACGCGTTCGAACTTGGCGCCACCGATCCCAATGATCCGAAAGTGAATAAGACACTAACCACGGTGCTCGGCGTCGGGGACCCTACGAAGATGCCAAACGGAATCAAGTTGGTGCTGGCCGGGCTGGGCTTTGCGAACTCGGACCTCGCGTTCCAGGGCAATCGCCTGTTTCTGGGTAATTTCTACGGCGTAAATATCTATGACATCTCAAATCCGGCGAAGACGAGTCTGCTGACCTCGATGATTTGTCCGGGCGGGCAAGGCGACGTTTCGGTTTATAAGAACCTGATGTTTATGTCGGTGGAGATGCCGAACGGCCGCCTGGATTGTGGCACCGGAGGATTTCCGCCGAACCCGCCGCCGGCCGCTGGACAAGAAAATCAAAACCAATTACCGGCTGCGCAAAAAGATCGTTTCCGGGCGTGAGGATTTTCGACATTACCGACGTCAAAAATCCGAAGCAGGTGGCTGCGGTGCAAACCTGCCGCGGCTCGCACACGCATACGCTGGTCACCGATCCCAATGACAAGGACAACGTCTACATCTACGTGTCCGGAACTTCTTTCGTCCGTCAGGCGGAAGAGCTGCCTGGGTGCTCAGGTGAGAAACCGGACAAGGATCCGAATACGGCCCTGTTTCGGATCGAGGTGATTAAGGTGCCGGTGGCTTCGCCGCAGGACGCTAAAGTAGTTTCCAGTCCACGCCTGTTCATGGATTCGCGGGGCGTTATTAACAGCCTGAATAACGGCGGCTCGCATACGATGACCGGAGTTTCAAAGCCTTCGGACACCGATCAATGCCACGACATTACGGTGTACTCCGCGATCGGCCTGGCGGCAGGTGCCTGCTCGGGCAACGGAATCCTGCTGGACATCAAAGATCCTGCTAATCCAAAACGCCTGGACGCAGTCAACGATGTGAATTATTCCTACTGGCACTCAGCCTCGTTTTCCAACGATGGGAAAAAGTCGTGTTCACCGACGAGTGGGGCGGCGGCCTGGCCGCGCGCTGCCGGGCGAACGATCCGAACAAATGGGGCGCCGATGCCATCTTCAACCTGAAGGACAACAAGCTGAGCTTCGCCGGCTATTACAAGTTGCCGGCGGCCCAGGGCGACAGCGAAAACTGCGTGGCCCACAACGGTTCCCTGCTTCCGATTCCCGGCCGCGACATCGAAGTGCAGGCCTGGTACCAGGGCGGCATCTCGATCATGGATTTCACCGATGCGGATCATCCGACGGAAATCGGTTACTTTGATCGCGGACCAATTGATCCAAACATGCTCGTGCTGGGCGGTGATTGGTCCGCCTATTGGTACAACGGCCAGATCTACGCTTCCGAGATTGCTCGCGGCCTGGATATCTTCGAGCTGACGCCGACGAAGTTCCTGTCTCAGAACGAAATCGACGCCGCGAAAACGGTTCGCATGACTGAGTTCAATGTGCAGAACCAGCAAAAGATCGAATGGCCGAAAAAGTTGGTGGTGGCGAAGGCTTATCTTGATCAATTAGAACGTTCACAAGGTCTGCCGGCTGAGCGAATCGCGGGTCTGCGCAAAGCGATTGAAGGTGCTGAGAAGGCAAACCTGAATAAACCGTCACTCGCGACTCTCAAGAGCCTGGCCGCGCCTTTGGAAGAGATCGCTTATGTAACCAAGACCCCGGGCGACGCGAACCGTCTGCGGGCGTTAGCGGAGATTTTGAAGAGTCCTGCGAAATGAGCGCAGTCCGCGGAACAATCAGCGCGTGCTGAGGTCAGTAACGGCCCGCGTGGGACTTGAGGTGAAGGGCGCACCATTATTTCTATCCCTCCTCAGTTTATTTCTCTCCCTTCTCCCTTTGGGAGAAGGGCTGAGGATGAGGGCCTTAGGCCGTAAATAAGAACCAAGCTCTTTTCGCCCTTCTCCCTCTGGGAAGGGCTGGGATGAGGGCCTCAGGCTGCAAGCAGGTGGGACCACCTCACCCTATCCGCGTCCCGCCTGTGAATCACGCGGAGATGCGCATACCACACACAAAGAGGAACAACCCCATGAATAGACCGAAACACCAACCAATCATCTGGCTCATTCTGCTCAGGCACCCTGTGCCTGCCGAGCAACGCATTCGCACAATCAAAACAGCCAGTGGTTGATTGGAGCTCTGTCCCAGCGATCCTGGCCCGCATCAAGCCGCCAAAATTCCCCGCGCGCGATTTCAACATCAACAGCTACGGCGCCGTCGCTGACGGAAAGACCGATGCCACCGATGCACTGCGCAAAGCCATCGACGCTTGCAATAAAGCCGGTGGCGGCCGGGTCGTAGTGCCCGCCGGAATCTTTCTCACCGGCGCAGTTCATCTCAAGAGCAATGTCAATCTCTACCTCGCCGAAGGCGCCACACTGAAGTTCAGCACTGATCCCGAAAAATACCTCCCCGTCGTTTACACACGCTTTGAAGGCACTGAGTGCATGAACTACTCCCCTTCATTTATGCGTTTGAGCAGGAGAACATCGCGATTACCGGCACCGGGACGCTGGATGGCTCAGCCTCGAACGAGAACTGGTGGAGGTGGGCCGCGCGAGTCAACGGCGCAGAGGCGCCCGCGCGCGCCAGCGTTCGCAAGCTGCTTGATCTTGCTGAACGCGGCGTGCCGGTTAAGGACCGAGTATTTGGTAAGGGTGAATATCTGCGGAACAGTTTTATTCAACCTTATCGTTCACGGAACATCCTGATCGAAAATATCCGGATCATTAACTCGCCCATGTGGGAGGTCCATCCGGTGCTCTCGACGAACGTCACCGTGCGCGGCGTGAAAATCTCTACCCACGGGCCAAACAACGACGGCTGCGATCCCGAATCAAGCCGCGACGTGCTGATTGAAGATTGCGAGTTTGATACGGGCGACGATTGCATTGCGATTAAGTCAGGCCGTGACGCTGACGGCCGTCGCGTTAACGTGCCTTCCGAAAACATCATCGTGCGCAACTCGACGATGAAGGACGGACACGGTGGCGTGGTCATGGGCAGCGAGGTGTCGGGCGGCATCCGCAACGTGTTTATTGAGAACTGCAAAATGGACAGTCCGAACCTGGAACGCGCGCTGCGCTTCAAGTCCAACGCACGGCGCGGCGGCTTTGCCGAAAACGTCTTTATGCGAAACGTCGAGATTGGGCAGGTGAAAGAGGCCGTGCTGACTATCGATTTCATGTACGAGACAGGTCCCAACGGTCCCTACAAACCAGTCGTCCGCAACGTCAACCTGGAAAATGTGAGAAGCACAAACAGTCCGCGGGTGATGTGGATCACCAGTTTTCCCGGCGCAGTTATCGACGGCGTAAGTTTTGTTGATTGCATCTTCCGCGGCGTTCGCGCCAGCGAAGTCGTGGAAGCAAGCGGCTCGATTTTGTTTCGCAACGTCAAGATTGAACCGTTGGAGAAGGGCCGAAGTTTGAACTCGCGGCCGACATGGCCTTAGTCAAAGCGCGGGTGTCAGGCCTTCGAAGCATATGGGTCTATGGGTCAGAGACTACCGGGAGCGATTTCTCCTTCCCCACCAGGAGAGGTTGGGTGAGGGTCCCGACCTGTCGGGATAGCGACCGGGTAAGTCCGCGGAGCGGACGTCAGCATAAAGCCTGGGGCGTCAGCCCCAGGTTCTACGCCATCAACACCAACCGAACCCGCGGAGCGGGCGATAGCTTTCAACGATAACGGCTGTCGCCTCGCTCCGCGGGCTTGGTTCTTTCGCTCACGGATCCCCGGGGCTCACGCCCCGGGCTTTATGCTGCCACCGCTTCGCGGGTTCGGAAGACCGAAGAATCTCGGCAGAACTTAGAGTTTTGGCCGCAAAGACAACCTGCACCTTACGCTCAAATTCCTCGGCGACATTCCCGTCGAATCGGCCACTTGGAACGCGCGATTTGGCGCCCTCAGGCGCTCCAATTGAAGCTTTGCTACTGGACAAGGACGAGACGGTCGCAAGTGATGGTATCCAGACTTCGATATTTCCACGAGGAACGTTTTTGTAGTAGTCCCCCAGAAATCTCAGTTTGACGTCCAGATCGCGCCCGCGTGACTTAAGGCCGGCTTTTACAATCTCCTGAACTTTTGTGCGTTCTGCTTGTCTTCCGGGTAGTAGTACCGGATGTCGCCAATCGTGGAACCATCAGTCTGCTGCACGCCCTCCACCGTGATTTTTTACGGCTAATGTCGCCGCCGATTAGGCTGACGACACTCTCGTCCGCGGAATCGTTGTAATGAACAAACACATGTGGCGTCTGGGCGGTAATATCGCTGGCGGCTCCGGTCAAGATTCTCAGCTTCTCCTCAGCGTCATTTCGGACGGCCGGGATTGATGTCATATTGATCGCATTGGCGAGATCGTAGATTGCCTTCTTTTTAATATCCTCGTCTTTGGTCTTGTCGAAGATAGACTTATAGATCGAGCCGCGCGCCAAATAGGCCTCATCATAGCGATTGTCTTTAAGGAGCAGCGCGCGCGTATAGTCCTCAATGGCGCTGGTCATGTTGTATTGTCCGTAGGCGTTCCCGCGGTAGAGATACGCCTCGGCATAATCGGGCTTAAGCTGAATTGCCCGGTTAAAATCAGCGACGGCCTTTTCATTTTGATTCAGCTTGGCATACGAGCACCCTCGATTTAGATAGGCGGCAGAGTAGTTGGTTCGTAAAGATAGTGCGTGGTCAAGAACAGTTATCGCTTCCTGGTACCGCGCGAGCTCGTAGTAAGCCCTTCCGAGACCGTTCAAGGCCTCTCCGCTTTCAGGATCTTTCGCAATGGCCTTTTCGTAAAACGCTATCGCGGCATTGAAATCTCCGGTTTGCAGGCTCTTGTCACCATTCGTTAAGGCGGAGCTAACAGCAGCCGTCTTTTCCTCGGCGGCGACCGTCTTTTTTGTTTCTCCTGCCGCCACAGATAGAAGATGAACAGCCCGAGCAAAATAGCTCCTACCGTGATCGCACCGATCCTCCTGATAATTAAACTTGTTCGCCGCCGCACGCTTTGTACAATGTAGAGATTCTCTAAGTCCGTTAACTCTCGTTCATGCGACTCTTGATATTGCGTGGCCGTCGTCAGCGCGGCGCCGCTCAGGAGGGCCGCTTTTTCTCGTTCCGTAATCTCCCATTGTTCGATGTTTGCTTTGAGCCTCTGTCGCCACAGCAGAAATTCACGATTTCTGACGAGCCAAAGCTTTAGACGTTCCCAGTCGTGAATGAATTCGTCATCGGCCAGTTGGACCATCTGCGCGCCTGGACTCTCGCCCTCGATAATTAACAAGCCCACGTCGGATAGCCGCTTTACTATCTTGAGATCCTTTCGCTGAAACCCACTTTGTCTAATCGCAGGGCTGTGTCACCGCCCTGTTCTTCACGCAGGGCGGGACGAATGAATCGCAGCAGAATGGTGCGGGCCGCGGATTGCTCCTCCATCGTGAGTTTTACGAAGGCGGCTTCGGCAAGTCTGTTCACTTGCTCGCTGCGGTTGCCCTCGACAATCTGTTGCGGATCATATTTCTCATGTAGTTTGTGGTCGGGCGGCGCCAGCTTTGCTAAAGTCAGACAAAGCTTCTTGTAGACATTGATCATCTCCGCGGCGACCGGCGATTCAGGGTCGCGCACCGCCAGCTCTTCCCGGTACGAATAAAAAGGAACGTAAGGAATTTTCAGATCCACGAATACGTTGTTCTCAAAGGTCAGATCGCGGGGTAGGAAGTTATTGAAGTTCTCTATGAATAGACGCGAAAAATTGTCCAGTTCAGACTTTTCGTTCATGTCCACGCGGCTGGGCACGAACAGCAGAGATAACTTTCTTCCCTTTCGCCCTTCTGTCACCAGCCCGGGCTGCGCCAGACTTTCGGCAATCAACTTCGTGCCGCAGAGATTCTGCTCGTTAGGAGCTGCAAACAGGACCACGACATCCGGCAGGTGGTAAGTGCAGATACCGCTCATCTCAGTCGCGCCCGTGCGACTGTCGATAAGGACCACGTCCGCAAACTCCTGCGCTTCTTTTCGGAACCACTCGAAGAAACGCTGGCCTTCCCATTTGGTGTAGAAATCATTCCAGGGAAAAGCGCGCACCCGCTCGGCATAATGAGCGAACTCATCGCCATCTCGCTGACACTCACCGAACCTTTTAAGATTGACGAGTGGACGAGAACCCGTTGCGCGCTGTCCCGCGGGAGAAGAAACAGTTCGCCTCCCAGAGAGTTCTGGCGATAAACCGGTTGAATGAAACTTCTCAGCGGTTCGACCGGGAAAGATTGTTCGGCCGCGTCATCAACGGACGAGAGTTCAGGGGAGACATCAGATTCCGCAAATCGGTTGAGCCAGCCGGCTTCATTTCTTACAGGCTGTTTAAATGACAGATCCAAGTGGAAGGCCTCTGGATCCATGGGGGCGGGCTGCAACAACTGGCGAAGTGTGTTGTACGAGACCAGCAGGTCTATCAGGCCCCGCTTCTCCTCAATTTCATCGGGACTAACCACTGCCTCGCGAGAATTGAAGTAGCGTTCCAGACCCGGAGCTTCCAGGTCAAAGTCGATCAGCAGCACCTTCAGACCGAGGTTGTAGAGCAGCTCGGCGACATTGGCGAGGGCCATCGAGCGACCAACGCCGCCTTTGAAGGAATAGAAGGTATAGATCATTACGCCGCTCCGTCTGACCCTTTATAACTGGACTGAACGTTGGCCTGTGCGTTCTTGTAGTACGCCCTTTTCTGCAACATCTCAGGCACGTTACCGATGATCCAACGTAGCAACCCGGGAGCCCGGTCCGTTTCCCGGCAGGAGTCATCCGGATCCCAGTTGAGGCGTTTGAAGATTTCCATGTCGCAGTATTTGTCGCCGAAGTGAAGCATCTCCTGATCGTCTAATCCGTGGAGCGAGGGAATCGGCGTCAATCTCAGTACCGGGACATTGCTATACACATCCAGCAGCGAACGCCGGTAGGCTCGCTGAATGGCGGGATGGTGCATGGAAACGACGTCCATGACCACCATGCAACCTTCCTCTCGCAACAACCTTAAGGACACCCGCGACAGTTCCTCATTGGTCTCAGGCGCTAGTTCGCGAATGTTCCGGAAATCGGGCGCCAACGGCTTATTAAAGCCACGAACCTGCGCCAGTGCCCTCGTCACAACTTCTGCAATAGTCTCCTGGCTACCTGAGAATGGCCGCCAGTGTTCAGGTGTCGGGCCGTAGCGTTGCAAGACATCCTTGATCTCTGCCCTGGTCAAATGCTCCTGCAGCAAGCTGAACTGCTGGTGGTAAACAGAATTACCGAAGCGGGCGAAGACGCTTTCTGAGGCTAGTTCCTGCGCCTCATCCGCAGTCATGACCAGCAGCACAACCTGAACCATGAGGTGCTCCAGGCCCCGCTTAAGGTCTTTGTAACCGTCACCGAAAAATTTGTCTGCATTAAACAGGAAAATGTTCTCAGCCTTATACATGTCCCGCTGTGGCTGGTTAAGGTCGCCGCGGGCGTTGTAAAGGTCTCCTAAAGCAATCAGCTGTCCGGTTGCCCCGCCCTCTTCCGCCTTCGCTTTGGAGAGATTCCCGGCCATGACGGCTTCGAACACCTCGCGTGGATTGGCGCCCGCTTTCACTCTCGCCTGCATTGACTTGATCTGATCAAGCGCATTCCTGACTTCATCCGCTGACATCTCGACCTGGCCTGCTTTTCCGACATTGACGATCGCCTCCAGGCCCCCGAGCATGTTGCCAAACAGCCTGAAACCGTCATCGTCCTTCAATCGGATTAGTTCCGCGCTGAGTTGATTCCAAACCTCTATCGATGACATGCTGTCTCTCCCTAATGCACCTTCTCGTCTAACTGCTTGTGCATCGGACAAGCTGGTAGTTTCTTATTCTCCACCAATAACCAGATCAATACGTTTATCCCTGGCGACCATCTCTCCCGCTTTCGGATTCTGTCTGATTACGGTTCCGGATCGCTCGGGGATCGCTCATATCTGGTCTCTCCAATCTGCAGCAGAGGCGGTTTGCCGGTAATCCACGAGTTCTGAATCCAGAGTTGGTCATGATCGATGATCTTCGTGATCGCCGCTAAACGCTCGAGACCGACAACATCCGGCACCATTACGCCGATCTCGATAGCTTCGTTGTCTCTAGACGCGTAGTAATTTCCCTCAACTTTATTGTAGTCACGACCAGGCATATTGAGGTCGCCTTCTACCTTGAAAATATCCCGGCCCGCGTTCATGCGATCACCAATATTGATTTTCAGATCGCCAACGACATTCAGCCCTTCTACCGGACGAACCTCCTTTGAGGGTGTCCAGGCGGTCCAAAGCAACCCTCGCACTCGCTTGGTCGCTATTTCTGACAGCAGCCTGGCCCGTTTGTGGCCTTGCAGTTCATATTTCTGAAGGGCCGCATAAACCCGCGTCAGTCCTTCAGCGAACACCGGAACGCCAAGGTCGAGCGCCTTAACAATGGACCCTCTGGCGACCTCCGTGTTCCCCTTACTGGCTTCGAATTCGGCCTTCAGAATGTGGCTGTCACAAAGGTCGCCGTAATACTTGACCATGTTGTTTGCGGCCACGTCTAAATCGCCAACTTTGCCGAGACTGAGCATCAGATAACAGCCCAAACATCCTGCGAGCGGGTCGATCCACTTGGCATATAACAGTTGTTGCGCGGTTTCATATGCGTAATCGAGACGGCCGCTCAGGTAAAACCGCTGGGCCAGATCCAGCCGGCGGACATCGTCCGGCGTGATTTGTTTCCATGCCTCGGGACTTAGTGACGAGCTGTATTGGAAAATCTGTAACCTGCCCGAGTTGTCAGGTTGAAAGATCAGCATCGTCACCCGTTCGGCGAGAATTGCAATCGCAAAATCGACCGGCGCCTGGTCAGGAAGTTCGACCGATAAGCAGTAATTTGCCGGGCGCCATCTCGCGGGCAAAGTCGTAGACGCCGCTCAGACTGCTCTTACCAATCTGGACGGTCTGAGCTTCATCCGGAGATTGCGCGATGGGCCTGACTCGCAAACGCATCTCTGAAAGGCGGGTCTGCGCTGGCGAATTCTCTGCTTCGTACCCGGCCAGAATCTGTAACCCGGCTGTAGCAGTCGGCCCCACCGACTCTGTAAAAGATTTGAATCCCAGAACCCGGAGAGTCTTACTCGTCATCTCATCCGAATCTCCCGCAGTCCCCGAGGCGCGAGCACGGTTGAGAATTGAGCGAAGGCCAGCGGACGAACATTGGTCATGAGGTCAAGGCCAGAGGAGCTATCTCCCAGCAGACTTACCCGATTGGCATCGGCTAACGCCTTCAAAGACGAGTCGGTCACTCGCGGAGCTTCAAGCGTAATACTCGCTTGCTCTCCGGCCCCCAGCTCCACGAGTTTTTCTATGACCTTACCTTCGGGGGTGAGCAAACGCGCGCGGTAGAAACCTGGCTCGAGTTCCGAAGCAAAAACCACGCGCTCAGCGCTCTGAAGCACGACACCCTGGCTGTCTGCCAGTTCCAGCCGGGCGAGAGAATCTCCGGCCGTCACCTTCAGATCCGCAGTTCCGGCTTTGGGGCGCGGTCCACGGAGTCCTTTTAAAACGACTTGATCAACTGCCTTCGTCTCTCCGCTGTCTGGACTCTCGACTAGTTTCAGCACCAGATCCTGAGCTCCTGAAAGCTCTATCGGCCATTTGTCCTGCACCGCTTTGTAGCCAGGCGCGCTGGTGCGCGCCGTTGTACAGCATCGGAGGGAGCGGCAAATCTTCCGGTGCTTTGGTTATGGGATTGATTCTTCGTTTTCATCGCCGAACTGATCCACAATCGTCACCAGGACGTTCGGCCAGGCGACGTCAGGCTCAACAAAAATTCTTAGACTGGCCTTATCAACATCGTCAACAGAAAGTCGCGCCCATTCAGGATCTTCTGAACCGTGCTCGCCGCCGATGCGTGGTTTCTGCCAGCGTGGCTTGTCCGGATCACCTGAGACGTTGATCTTCCGGTCGGCAATTTGTTTCTCGACGAACTTAAACAGGCGGCTGGTTGAAATAATGTATTCATTCGTATTGATGTCCAGAACTACTGCTGAAGACGCCCCCTTGAGTCCATTCAGCAACTCTTCGGTGAACGCGCTCTTACCGCCAATCGCAGCCGCCCTGATTCGCGGCGAAGTGGCCATCAGTGTGTATTGCTGAACTGCAGGAAGATTCGGATCAATCGCTTTGACTAGTGGTATCGGCCGTGTGCGAAACTTGCCATCCCACGGAGGCACATCACGGCAGGCATCCACAATAAAGAACTGCTGTCTAAATTGCATGGCCTTAAAGTAATCGATCAGGGAACGCACCTCAGCAGCATTGTCGGTGAAGACGTCGGTGAAGTCGGTCATTACCAGCGCCTCTTCGGCGTCCAGAGCTGAATCGTTTGTCAGGCCGTGTCCTGAAAAGTAAACGAATAGCTTGTCTCCTTCGCCTTTGCTCAGGGTCACGAGTTCGTCGCAGGCCCTAACGAGTGACGCGAAAGTTGCGTCCTTTCGTCTCACACCGGGGGAATTGGCTCGTTGGCCGGCGGCGCTGGACTCGTCAGCAGATACAGGTTCTGCGGCAGGACTTTGCAGGTCTTCGAATCGATCAGCCATCGCATCATCTTCAGGGCGTCATTCACACAGGCAGGGAGACAGAATTCGGGTCTCCAATACTCGTCGACACCAATTATGATCGCCCAATTAGCCATGATGAGTGATGAAATGGCTGTTTCGATCTCGCACGCCGGATGATTAACTGCGAAGTCGGCGAATGCGTCTCAACCCACAATGCGGACGAAAGTATCCTGGGTCATCAGGAGATCCGCCCTGGACATGTTGCCTTTAACGTTTGAGAGTGATTTCAGTGCCACGTCTTCGACCGGTTCGAACGCCGTGTACCTTCCGTCATCATAGAAAATCTGCACAGCTTGAAAGGCAAAAACCAGCGGTACTTTTCCTTCATAACTGAGTTTGGTTGCCGCTTCGGTCTTCGTATTAACGCCGACGTTCGCGCCAACGATCTGTTGAATGACCGGCACATTGACCTTCAAGCCCACTCCAGTACTCTGCGTGGCTTCAAAACCAAAAGTGGTGCTTTTCAGCACGGCCGTGGTCACATATAGTTGGTCTGCCTCAAGCAACTGGCTGACGAAAACGCTGGCAGGATTGATGTCGGCGTCGCCGAGGTATTGATCCAGATCGATAACCTCAAGCCGGTCTTCGGTAACTCCGCTGAACTCGAAAACGGCACTCTTGGCTTGCTGGTATTCCGTCTCCAGGCCGAGGCTGGAGCCTCCCATCGCGCCAATGATGTTGCCGAGAATGGAAAGGCCCAAACCGATTTTTAAGTCACCGGTTCTCTTTACCGTTGATATTAGCCGTTGGGACGCCGGTCGTGATCGATGGTGGTTGAATTGCTCCGCCGGGCGTCAAGAGCTTTGTTAGAGCACCGAGCCTCTCAAGGTTGTTGCCGTTGCGAGAGAAGACCTGAAGTGGCGCAATGTCGACCTTGGGCAAGCGCACGGTGTTATAGCCCACAGCTTTCAAAGCCTTTATGAAGGGATCTGAGCTTGAATTGAACATTTGGGAATACTCCTTTGATGAAGACAAACGAAAACCGGGCGCAGCGCCCGCGCCATCAGGCGCCGCCAAGTGGCCAACGGAAACTGGTCGATCATCGGCGCACGCGGAACAGCGGCACCGGCGTCCAGCAGCACGTGCGGCAGCTCGAGCTGCCTGGGCTTTGCGCCAGATAGACCGAGAAGCGGTTGAGCACCTGTTGCGCCGACCGGCCTGGCGGTCGCAGCACGCGCGGCGTGTCCGGCTGAAACTGCAGGTTGTGGGCGCTGCGTCACGTAGGTGCCGTCGCCGACTCGCCGTCTCGAGATAGCCCTCGAGCTGCAACTGGGCGAACGCCTCGTCGACGGCGCCGCGCGCCACCCCAATCGGTGGCCAATTGGCGCGCCGACGGTAGCCGCGCACCGGCCTCCAGCACGCGGCGATGGATCGCGTCGAGCACCGTCTGGATACACCTGCAAGCGGCGCGACACCCGCTCCGAGGACTGGCGGATCAGCGGCTGAATCAGGACGCCCGATGCGTGTTTAACCACAGTGCCAAAGTAGTGAATTAGCGCCGCCAATTTAGTCGCAGCGCGCGACGAACTGCGCCCGGATGCGACAGGCTGCGACTCCCGATGTCCCAAACGCGCCCGGCGCGCAATGGCCGGCGGGTGCTGGCCACAATGGCGCTTGTGGAGCTGCCCTCCACCGCCCATGATGCGCGGAATGCATGGGCTACCACCGCGAAACCTGGGTACCGGGCGCTGCCACGCAGCCAGTGCCTGCGGAGCCTTCGTGGGCCGCGCCGCACACCTGTGTGCTGGTGGTGGCGCGTCAGCGCGCGCCGCAGCGCAGCCTGGTCGATTGCCTGGCACAGCGCGGCCTGCGCTGCATCTGGGTCGATGGCCTGCAGGCTGTGGAGCGCGTGGCCGATCAGAGTGGTGCCCGACGCCGTGGTGTACGACGCTCAGGCCGATGCCGCGCCGCTGCCAGCCGCGCTGGCGCAGTTGCGCCAGTGGTTCGCTGGCCCGCTGTTGGTGCTCGACGGCACGCTCGACGAAGTCGACGAGATCCTCGCGCTCGAGCTCGGCGCCGATGGCTTGCTTGCGCACCCGGTCGCTCCGCGGCGGCTGCGCGCGCGCCTCGAGGCGCTGCTGCGCCGGCACGCGGGCGGATCGGTGCCGGTGATGGCGGGTGAGGCCGAACCCAGATTTGCCAGCCGGCTGGCATCCTCGATGCGGTGCACAGCCGGCTGCAACGTGGCACGCAGTCGGTGTCATTGACGGGCGGTCAGGCCCATCTGCTGCGATGCCTCGCGCTGCACGCCGGGCCGGTGGTGCCGCGCGCCGAGATTGCATGATCAGGTGTGCGCACCGGAGTCCGATCTGCGCGCGCGCAGCATCGATGTCTACGTTCACCGTCTGCGCCAGCGGCTGCTGGCCGCCGGCGTGCACGACTTGCTGATCGACGCCGTCGCGCGGCCGCGGCTTCATGCTGCGCAGCGAGGCGCAAGCCCAGGCTGCCGCCGAGCCGCCGCAGGCGGCTCACGGCACCGCCGCCCACTCTGCATTCGTAGCTCACGCCGGCATAGACGAAGCGGCCCGCGCGGGTCGCCGTAGGTGTTGGGTCGTAGCCGCCCTGGAACCCGGTCTGGCCCGCCGGCATTGCTGTAAGGCGGTGGCGCGGTCGAACGAAGTTGCGCACGCCGACGCGCAGCTGCCACGACTTGAAGCCGTGTAGCGCACCTGCAGGTCGTAGGTCTCGTAGGCGCCCACGCGCGCAGCGGGTCGGTGGCCGCGGCGTTGGTGGCCGGCAGGTCGTAGTAGGACTTCTGGAAGTTCTGCGCCAGCGTCGCTGCCCCACGGGCCCGAGTGTCCAATCGAGCGGCCAGGTAATGCTTCCAGCGCGGGATCACGCCGCCGGTGGCCAGAGTTGACCTGATCGATGCCGCCGCTGAAGGAGCCGTCGGGGTTCTGCGTCGTCGTACTTGGTGAAGTAGGTGCCGGTCAGCGACGCGTTGAACTTGCCGGCCTCGACATGCCGATCGCGCCAGCGGCCGTCGACGTCGATGCCGGCGACACGTGGTCTCGCCGAGGTTCAGGTTCGGTCTGCGTGATCTGACACGATCGGCCCGGGCAGCGTCGGGAATGCCGAGATCCGACCGGGCCGCGCGTCACGAGGTAGCCGTACTTGTCGAGGTCGCCCAGGATGGTGGACGGCGCGCTGACGCCGTTGACGATGGTGTCCTTCAGGTTGATCTTGAAGGCGTCGAGCGCCACGCGACGTGCTTGCTGGTCGGCGCGAACACGATGCCCAGCGTCGCGTTGGTCGACTTCTCCGGCGTCAGGTCGGTGTTGCCGCCGTTGACGGTGGTGAACTGCGTCGAGCAGTCCGATGCGGCTGCCGGTGACCGGGCAGCGCAGCGGGTCGTCGGTGCCGGCCGGCGTCACGTTGTTGCGTGACGGCAGGTACAGGTCCTGCAGGCTCGGCGCCCGGAAGCCCTTGCCCGACCGCAGCCGCGCAACAGCAGCGACGACGGCCGGCTGCCAGCGCAAGCTGAGCTTGGGCGTGGTCGAGTTGCCGACGCCCTGGTAGTGGTCGAAGCGCACCGCGGCGTTGAGCTCGAGCCCTTTGGCCAGCGGCACGACGTTCAGCTCGCCGAACGCCGCCTCGACGTCGCGCGACTGGTCGGTGAGCGGCGATGTTGCCGCCGTAGCCGGCGATGTCGCCGGTCTGGATGAGTCGGGCTCGGATCGAACAGTACTTCTCGCGCCGCAGTTCGGCGCCGAGCGCCAGCGCCATCGCGCCCGCCGCCGAGCGCCATCAGTGTCGCGCGAGTCGCCTTGCCCTGCAGGCTCGTCGAGCGCCGACTTGACGCTGAAAGGCATCGCCGGTGAAGATTGGTGGCGCGCAACTGCGCATCGACGTCGGGCGTGTTGGGCCCGCAGAAGTTGACGTTGCCGCCGTTCGAGGATCGGCAGGATCTTGGTCAGCGCCGGGTAGCCGTCGTTGACCTGCTCGCTGCACCTTGCTCGGCGCTGTACAGCGAACGCGGTCTCGTAGTCCCAGCCGGCGGCGTCGCCGCGCGCGCCGAAGCACAAGCCGCGGCGCCTCCGACGATGTCGGTGATGTCGCGGTTGCCGCTGACGTCGGCGCGGTACAGGATCGTGATCGGCAGTCCAGCGGTTGGCCGGCGCCGACCAGCGCCTGCACGAGCGCTGGTCGGGTAGTACGGGCTGTTGGGAACATCGATGATGCGTCGACGACCCGGTGCAGCCGTCGACGTAGCCGCCAGCCGCCGGGTGACCTCGGCGGATAGTTGCCGTTGTACGGCGGCACGTTGAACAGCGGGTTGTTCGGCGGCAGCGCTGAACAGGTCCGAGATCGGCACCGGCTGGATCACGGTGCGCTGCTTGTTGCGGTTGTACGAGGCTTCGGCGAACGGCTCGAGGTGGCTCGACAACGCAAAGCGCGCCCGACGCGAAGAGGCCGGCGCGTTCTCGATGGCCGGCAGCAGAGTCACCAGCGGCGACGGGTCGAACGCGCAGAACGCCGCTGCCGGTGAGACCGGGCTCGTCGAACGGAATACGGCCCGAGGCACGCTGGTGCGCTGGCGTTGCCGCCGTTGCCCGTGCCGTCGAGCAGCAGCGAAGTTGGCCGGGAAGGTGTTGAACGACGTGGTGTCGTTGTTGGCGTCGACGTTGTAGCCGCGCGAGGCGAAGTCGCGGTCGCGGCCGAACAGCGCGGCCTCCTTCTGGAATGCGGCCGACGACCATGAAGTTGTACTGGTCGCTGCGTCATGTCGCCGATGCCCCAGGTGATGGTGGCCGCGCTGTCGATGCTCGCGCCGCCTTGCGTGATGTCGCCGTACGTCGAGCGTCAGCTCGCAGCGCCGTGATAGTCCTTGCGCAGGATGAAGTTGACGACGCCGGCGATGGCGTCCGAGCCGTAGATCGCCGAGGCGCCGTCCTTCAGCACCTCGACGCGCTCGATCGCCGACAGCGGAATGCGTGTTGACGTCGACCGAGACCGAGTCGCCGGTGAAGCCGATGCCGTAGGGCGCGATGCGCCGGCCCGTTGATCAGCACCAGCGTGCGCAGCGACGGTCAGCCCGCGCAGCGGACGACCGACGATGCCGCCGGTGGTGGCGCCCGAGGCCGACGAGCTGACGGTGCCGCCCGAGCTCGTCATGCGCGCTCACCGTCTGCAGCAGCTGCTCGACGTTGACTGCGCCCGAGTGCGCGATCTCCTTGCGCGTGAGGACCTGCACCGGCAGCGCGGTCTCGGCGTCGATGCGCTTGATCGACGAGCCGGTGATCTCCACGCGCTGCGGCGTTGTCCTGCGCCAGCGCAGCCACGCCGCGGCAGCACGCACCACGCCTGCGCACAAGCGCCTGGCACGCCCAGGCGGTGGGCCTCGTCGTTCGGATTCATCGCATGCTCCTCGTGTTGCCACCGCGGCTGCAGAGCCGCCGACGGCGTTGCGTGTTCGCAAACGAATCGACAACGAATCTAGCGCGAGACGCGACGTTCGAAGCGAACGAATGCATACGGCTGCGACGCTGCGCGACGCAGCGGCGCGCGAACTTGATGCTTGTCGCAGCAGCGCGATCCATGTCGCGATCGCAGTCGTTGCGACACAATGCGACGGCCATGCCGGGCTTGCGTGCTTTCCCTCGGTGTCGCAACGCGCCGACAAATGAGCGTGCGGCGAGGTCACCTGCGCCATGGCGCTACGGCCGGCGGCTCGAAAGGCCGCACAGGGTCGATCGATATAATCGCGCTTTACCACCAGGCCTATGTGCGCTGCAGCAGCGCCGCAGGCCGAACGACATGACCAAGTACGTGTTCGTCACCGGCGGTGTGGTGTCTTCCCTGGGCAAGGGCATCGCGTCGGCCTCCCTCGCGGCGATCCTGGAGTCGCGCGGCCTCAAAGTCACCCTGATCAAGCTCGATCCGTACCTCAACGTCGATCCGGGCACGATGACGCCCGTTCCAGCACGGCGAGGTGTTCGTCACCGACGACGGCGCCGAGACCGACCTCGACCTCGGCCACTACGAGCGCTTCATCTCCACCCGGATGAAGCGCAGCAACAACTTCACCACCGGTCAGATCTACAAGAGCGTGCTCGAGAAGGAGCGCCGCGGCGACTACCTCGGCAAGACGGTGCAGGTGATCCCGCACGTCACCAACGAGATCCAGGAATTCATCCGCCGCGGCGCCGGCGCTCGGCACGGCCGACGAGGTCGACGTGGCGATCTGTCGAGATCGGCGGCACCGTGGGCGACATCGAGTCGCTGCCGCTTCCTCGAAGCCGTGCGCCAGATGAGCCTGAAGCATCGGGCCCGAACAACACCGCCTTCGTGCACCTGACCTACGTGCCGTGGATCGCCGCCGCCGGCGAGCTGAAGACCAAGCCCACGCAGCACACGGTGCAGAAGCTGCGCGAGATCGGCATCCAGCCCGACGCGCTGCTGTGCCGCGCCGACCGCACGCATTCCCGACGACGAGCGCGAGAAGATCTCGCTGTTCACCAACGTGCCGACGCCGGGCGTGATCTCGATGTGGGACGTCGACACCATCTACAAGGTGCCGCGCATGCTGCACGAGCAGGGCCTCGACGAGCTGATCTGCATGAAGCTGCAGCTGCTCACCCGCGCCGGCCGACCTCAAGCGCTGGGACGACCTGGTGCACGAGGTCGAGCACCCGCAGCGACCGAGGTCGCGCATCGCGATGTGCGGCAAGTACACCGACCTGTCGGACTCGCTACAAGTCGCTCAACGAGGCGCTGCGCCACGCCGGCATCCACAACCACGCGCGCGTCGACATCGAGTACGTCGACTCCGAGACGCATGACGCCGGCGACCGTGGGCCAGCTCGGCGCAGTTCGACGCCGATCCTGGTGCCCGGCGGCTTCGGCAAGCGCGGCATCGAAGGCAAGATCGTCGCCGCGCAGTACGCCCGCGAGCACCGCATCCCCTACCTCGGCATCTGCCTGGGCATGCAGGTCGCGACCGATCGAGATCGCGCGCCACAAGGCCGGCCTGCAAGCGCGCCAACAGCACCGAGTTCGAGCCCGACACGCCGCACCCGGTGATCGCGCTGATCGACGAGTGGCAGGACCGCGACGGCTCGATCCAGAAGCGCACGGCGCAGTCCGACCTCGGCGGCACGATGCGCCTGGGCGCGCAGAGCTCCGACGTCAAGCCCGGCACGCTGGCGCACCAGCATCTACGGCAACGTCGTGACCGAGCGCCATCGCCACCGCTACGAGGCCAACGAGCACTACCTCGACCGGCTGCAGAAGCCGGCCTCGTGATCTCGGCGCTGACGCAGCGCGAGAAGCTCACCGAGATCGTCGAGCTGCCGCAGGACGTGCACCCGTGGTTCATGGGCGTGCAGTTCCACCCCGAGTTCACAGTCCACGCCCTGGGACGGGCACCCGCTGTTCATCAGCTTCGTCCAGGCGGCGCTGCGAGCACCAGGCAGCGCGCAAGGGCGCCGGCAGCAAAGGCGCCGTGAAGGCGGTCGCCGATGAAGCTCTGTGGCTTCGACGTCGGGCTGACCAGGCCGCTTCTTCCTGATCGCCGGCCCCTGCGTCGTCGAGTCCGAGCAGCTGCAGATGGACGTCGCCGGGCAGCCTGAAGGAGATGACCGCCGCGCTGGGCATCCCGTTCATCTTCAAGAGCGAGCTACGACAAGGCCAACCGCTCCAGCGGCACCGTCGTTCCGCGGCCCCGGCATGGACAAGGGCCTGGAGATCCTGGCCAAGGTCAAGCGCGAGCTGAAGGTGCCGGTGCTGACCGACGTGCACAGCGAGGACGAGGTGCCGCGGTGGCCGCGTCGTCGACGTGCTGCAGACGCCGGCCTTCCTGAGCCGGCAGACCGACTTCATCCGCGCCGTCGCGCAATCGGGCAAGCCGGTCAACATCAAGAAGGGCCAGTTCCTCGCGCCGCACGACATGAAGAACGTGATCGACAAGGCGCGCGCGACGCCGCCACGCGAGAAGGGCCTGCCCGAGGACAGCTTCCTCGCCTGCGAACGCGGCGCCAGCTTCGGCTACAACAACCTGGTGTCCGACATGCGCTCGCCTGGCGATCATGCGCGAGACCGGCGCGCCGGTGGTGTTCGACGCCACCCACTCGGTGCAGCTGCCGGGCGGCCAGGGCACCAGCTCGGGCGGCCAGCGCGAGTTCGTGCCGGTGCTGGCGCGCGCCGCGGTCGCGGTGGGCATCGCCGGCATCTTCATGGAGACGCACCCCGACCCGGCCAAGGCGCTTGTCCGACGGGCCCAACGCGGTGCCGCTCGAAGCACATGCGCGCGCTGCTCGAGCAACTGGTCGCACTCGACCGCGTGGTCAAGCAGCAGCCGCTGCTCGAGAACGACTTTTCCTGCTGAGCTGAACCGATACGATGCCGTCGCCTACCTGATCGTCGAGATCGCATCACCGACCCGAACGCTACAAGGCCTACATGGCCGCTGTCGCCCGCGTGCGATGCAGGCTGCACGGCGGCGAGTACCTGGTGCGCGGCGGCGCGCGTGCAAGCGCTCGAAGGCGACTGGCAGCCGCACGCGCGTGGCGATGCTGCGCTTCCCGAGCTACGACAAGGCCAAGGCCTTCTACGACGGCGCCAGATGTACACGGCCGCGCGCGTCAAGCGCAAGGGCACGCCGTGATGCGCATGGTGCTGGTCGAAGGCGTCGACGTAGGATGCTGGCATCCGCACGCACAGCGTCGCAAAGCTGCAGCGAAGACGATCGCATGGCATTCCGCGACTTCGCGGAGCCTTTGCGACTGCCCGGCTTCGATATCGACTTCGAAGAGGACCTGACAGTGAGCGCAATCGTCGATATCGTCGGCCGCGAAATCCTCGACAGCCGCGGCAACCCCACCGTCGAATGCGACGTGCTGCTCGGAGTCGGGCACCATGGGCCGCGCCGCCGTGCCCGCCGGCGCCTCCACCGGCTCGCGCGAGGCGATCGAGCTGCGCGACGGCGACAAGGCGCGCTACCTGCGGCAAGGGCGTGCTGCAGCGCCGTCGAGCACATCAACACCGAGATCAGCGAGGCGGTGCTCGGGCCTCGACGCCTCCGAGCAGGCCTTCCTCGACAAGACGCTGATCGACCTCGACGGCACCGAGAACAAGAGCCGCCTCGGCGCCAACGCGACGCTGGCGGTGTCAGCATGGCGGTGGCCCGCGCCGCCGCCGAAGAGTCGGGCCTGCCGCTGTACCGCTACTTCGGCGGCATCCGGCGGCATGCAGCATGCCGGTGCCGATGATGAACGTGATCAACGGCGGCGCGCACGCCAACAACAACCTCGACCTGCAGGAGCTGATGATCATCCCGCTGGGCGCGCCGAGCTTCCGCGAGGCGGTGCGCTACGGCGCCGAGGTGTTCCACGCGCTGAAGAAGATCATCGACGACAAGGGCATGAGCACGCGCGGTCGGCGACGAGGGCGGCTTCGCGCCCGAACGTCGCGAGCCACGAGGCCGCGATCCAGATGATCCTCGCAGGCGATCGACAAGGCCGGCTACACGCCGGGCGAGCAGATCGCGATCGGCCTGGACTGCGCGGCCAGCGAGTTCTACAAGGACGGCAAGTACGCACCTGAGCGGCGAAGGCCTGGTCCTGTCGGCCGCCGAGTGGACCGACATGCTCGCGACCTGGGTCGACAAGTACCCGATCATCAGCATCGAAGACGGCATGGCCGAAGGCGACTGGGACGGCTGGAAGCATGCTGACCGAGCGCCTGGGCAAGCAAGGTGCAGCTGGTCGGCGACGACCTGTTCGTCACCAACACCAAGATCCTGAAGGAAGGCATCGACAAGCGCATCGCCAACTCGATCCTGATCAAGATCAACCAGATCGGCACGCTGAGCGAGACCTTCGCCGCCATCGAGATGGCCAAGCGCGCCGACTACACGGCCGTGATCAGCCACCGCTCGGGCGAGACCGAAGACTCCACCATCGCCGACATCGCGGTCGGCACCAACGCCGGCCAGATCAAGACCGGCTCGCTGAGCCGCAGCGACCGCATCGCCAAGTACAACCAGCTGCTGCGCATCGAGGAAGACCTGGGCGACATCGCCCAGCTACCCGGGCCGCTCGGCCTTCTACAACCTGAGGTAGGTGGACAGCCGCGCCGTCGCCGCACTGCTGATCGGCCTTCTGGCCGTGGTGCAGGCCCAGCTCTGGCTGGGCCGCGGCAGCGTCGGCGACGTCGCCCAGTTGCGGCACAAGCTGGAAGAGCAGAAGGCGCACAACACTCGCCCAGCAGGCCAACGAGCAGCTCGCGGCGGAGGTGCGCGACCTGCAGGAAGGCCTGGAGATGGTCGAGGAAAAGGCGCGCGCCGAGCTGGGCATGGTGCGGCCCAACGAGATCCTGGTCCAAATTGTGAAACAGGCCGCCATGGCCGCCACTACGCATCGCCCTGCTCGGTGCCGAAAGCACCGGCAAAGACCCAGCTCGCGCAGGAGCTCGCCGCGCAGCTGCGCCAACGCGCCCTGCGCGCCGTGGCCGTCCCCGAATCACTGCGCGCCTGGTGTGCCGCCGGCCGGACGCGCGCCCGACCCGAGGAGCAGCTGGCCATCGCGCGCGAACAGGAAGACGCCGTCGATGCCGCCGCGTGCGACGCTGATTTCGTCGTCGCCGACACCACCGCCCCGATGGTGGCCATCTACGCCGGCATGCTCCATCCCGACGGCGAGTTGCTGCGCTTCGCCCTCGGGCGCCAGCAGGCCTACGGCGCCACCCTCGTGACCGGCCTGACCTGCCCTGGGTCGCCGACGGCCGGCACCGCGACGCCGGCCAGTCGCGCGCGAGGACGTCGATGCGCTGGTGCGCAGTCACCTGCATGGCGCCGGCCTCGGCCTTCCAGGTGGTGTAGCGGACAGGGCCCGCAGCGCCTGGACTCTGCCCTGCAGGCCCTGGACGCGGCCGGCGTGCTGCCGGCCGGCATCGTGCGGCGCACGCGCGAATCGGACGCCGCCCAGGCCTGGACCTGGGTCTGCGACAAGTGCAGCGACCCGGCCTGCGAGCACCGCCTGTTCACCCGCCTGCGGGAGTCGCGCTGACGCCGGAGCGCGCGGCCCGCCATTGCGCCACGACATCGGGCAGCTCGCCGATCTGCGCAATGGGCTGCACGCCGGCGATGCGATGACGCGCCAGCACGGGCGAGCGCCCGCCCGCCCACATGGGTCACCGGCGGCACCAGGTCGCGCGCAGCTGCACCAGGCCGCGCAGCACGTGCGCCCGGGTTCATGCTGGCCGTGAAGCTCAAGCTCCACCACGTCGGCGCGCAGGGCCCTGGCTCGCCACCACGATTTGCCGCAGCGGCACCTGTACGCCGAGCGAGGTGCAGGGCAGCCCTCCAGCACCAGCAGCACCTGCGCCATGAGCAGGCCCAGGCCGTGTCCCTCCTCGGGGAAGGTGGCGAGCAGCAACCCGCGGGCCCCTGCCTGCGGGCTCCGACACCCGGGCCAGCTGGCCGCGCACCACGTGCTGCACGCATTCGCTATAGAGGTGTTCCTCGAACACTTCCAGCTCGCCGCGTGACCAGGCCAGTCCCACGTCCACGTTCAAGTGGGCCAGCTGCTCGGTAACGAAGCCGCCCAGCCCGTGATGGCGGATCCCCTGCGCCAGCAGGCGCATCACCTCCGCCGCGTCGTGCCGGCGCAGCGCCGCGATGACCGGATCGTCGCTGGTGGCGGGTCGCGGCTCGCCATCGCCCCGCTCGCCGGCGGGCCCGGCCAGCGCCGCCAGCCGCGGCAGCGTCAACTGCACCAGCCGGCCCGGGCGATGGCCCTGCAACATGAGGTTGGCGACCAAGCGCAGCTTGCGCACCTGTTCGCCGGGATAGCTGCGCTCGCCCCGCGGATCGCGCCCGGGCTGCGGAAAGCCGTAGCGGCGCTCCCAGATGCGCAGCGTCGCGCGCGCTATGCCCGTCGCCTGCTCCACCGAGGCGATGGGCACCCTCCATGGGACTCGGTCGTGACGGCCATGGGACCAACCCGGTGACCCTTCCTTCTTACTGCATCGTGGACGTGGCCGGCGGCCGGTCGCCCGGCGCCATGAAGATCTGCGCCGCATCCACGGCGTCGAAGCGGTAGTGCTGGCCGCAGAAGTCGCAGGTGACATCAATCTCGTCGCGCTCGGCCAGGATGCTCGGCCTCCTCGCGCCCCAGGCCGCGGATCATGCCGGTCACGCGCTCGCGGCTGCAGGTGCAGGCGAAGCGCGGCGTCTGCGGGTCGAAGCGCAGGATCTTCTCCTGCCAGAACAGGCGCCGCAGGATGGTCTCCACGTCCAGCTGCAGCAGCTCGTCGCCGGTCAGGCTGGCCGTCAGCGTGGCGACGCGGTTGGAAGTGCTCGCCATCTGCTCGTCCAACTCCGATGGCCTTCAGGTTGGCCTCGCCCCTCGGCCGGCAGGCGCTGGATCAGCAGGCCGGCGGCGACCTGCGTCGTCGGCCGCCAGCACGAGCCTGGTATCGAGCTGCTCGGACTGCAGCATGTAGTGCTCCAGCACGTCGCCAGGCTTGCTGCAGCCGGCGCCGTGGTCGCCGTTGCAGCGGCACCACGCCCTGGTAGGCCTGCTGGCCCGGCAGGCTGCTCCTTGCGGGTCGAGCGTGATCGCGCAGCGGCCACGGCCGTTGCACGTTGACCAGTCGCCGGCAGGTGCGCATCGGCCGCCACGTCGCCGACCACCTTCGCGGTGACGCGAAAGGCTCAGGTCGGGCTGCACCTCGGCCACCGCCAGCTTGACCGGGCCGTCGCCGAAGATCTGCAGGATCAGCGCGCCGTTGAACTTGATGTTGGCCTGCATCAGCGCTGCCGGCCGCGGCCATCTCGCCGAGCAGTGCGCGCACCGGCAGCGGCAGGTAGCGCGTCGTCGGCGCGGCGCGCCGCGCGCAGCACTTCCTGCCAGCCGTCGGTCAGGCGCACCAGCATGCCGCGCACCGGCAGCCCGTCGAACAGGAACTTGTGCAGCTCGGACATCAGCCGATCTTCTTCTGCCTTCGCGTGACGCGAGGGCGTTCTCCACGTAGTGCTGCGGCGCTGCGTCGCAGCCTTGCGATCTGCGCCGCGTCCAGCGGTGCGGACCACCTTGGCCGGGCGCGCCGACGATCAGCGAGCCGTCCGGGAACTCCTTGCCCTCGGTGACCAGCGCTGCCGGCGCCGACCATGGCAGTTGCGGCCGATCTTCGCGCCGTTCAGCACCACCGCCTGGATGCCGATCAGCGAGCCGTCGCCGACCGTGCAGCCGTGCAGCATGACCTGGTGGCCGACGCGTGACGTTGTCGCCGATGGTCAGCGGCAAGCCGGCGTCGGTAGTGCAGCACGACTGCCGTCCTGCACGTTGCTGCTGCGGCCGATGCGGCAGCGTCTCGGTGTCGCCGCGCAGCACGCGCGCCGAACCAGACGCTGGCGTTCGTCGGCCAGCTCGACGCTGCCCGATCACCTGCGCGCTGTCGGCGACCCAGGCGCCGTCCGCCAGTTGCGGAGCGATGTCCGTCGAGTTGGTAGAGCGCCATTGTTGTTCACCCAAAGGCCAAAACCGAGAATTGTAGGGATGGAGCCTCCGCCAACGGGCGTCCTGCAGGCGCTGCGAGTCGCCGATCGCCGGCGCGAAGGTAGCGCTGGCGACGGCGCCTGCACGCCGCGGCCCGCGCAGCGCACCCGTCGCACCCACCGCGCCTGAGCCACCGGCCGGTCCTGCCGGGCCGCCCGGCGCTGTGCCGCGCCTGGTGCCATCCGAAGCAGGTGCCGCACGCGCTCGCCGTCCACGCCCGAAGGCCGCGCCGCGCTGCTGCATGCGATCGCGCACATCGAGTTCAACGCGATCAACCTCGCGCTCGACGCCGTCTGGCGCTTCGCCGGCATGCCCGACGCGTTCTACGCACGACTGGCTGCGCGTGGCCGGCGAAGAGGCGCTGCACTTCACGCTGCTGCGCGCGATCACCTGGCCTCGCTGGGCCATGCCTACGGCGACTTCGACGCGCACGACGGCCTGTGGCTGATGCGCAGCAAGCGCGCAGCGGACATCGTGGCGCGCATGGCGCTGGTGCCGCGCACGCTGGAGGCACGCGGGCTCGACGCCACGCCGCCGATCCAGCAGAAGCTGCGACAGGCAAGCACGCCGGCGGCACTGCGCGGCGGTGGAGATCCTCGACGTGATCCTGCGCGACGAGGTCGGCCACGTCGCGATCGGCAACCACTGGTACCGCTAGCTGTGCGCAGCGCGACGGGCTCGACCCGGTCGCGCACTACGGCGTGCTGGTCGAACGCTACGCGGCGCCGCGCCTGCATCCGCCCTTCAACGAGGAGGCACGACGGCGCGCCGGTTTCTCGGACGAGGAACTCGCCTGGCTGCTCGGGGCCTAGCCGGTCACGCCTCCTGCCAGCGCAGGGGCAAGCCGCCTGCCACGCACCGCGCGCCGCACTTCGACTCCGCAGCAGGCGCAGGGCGCCGGGCCACTGCAGCGGATCCGGCCGCGCCAGGCAGCACCACCGCGCGCCCGGCCAGGTGCAGCCGCTCGCCGGTGGCGAAGTCGACGAACGGCACGCGCAGCGCGGCTCCAGCTGCAGGTTGCCCAGCGTGTTGAAGAAGGAATTGCCCGTGTAGTCGGGGAAGAGCAGCGCCATCCGGCTGCACGCGCACGAAGCCGGCCGGCCTGCCGCGGTGCGACACGCCCACGCCGGCGGAAGGACGCCGAGCCCGCGCGGCCGCCGGATGCGTGCTGGCAATGAAGAAGGTGTCGGCGGCGCCGACCAGCGCGCGCGACGCCGCGTCCAGCCATCGGCGCTCACTGCTCGCACTGCGGCCGTCCCCGGCATAAGCAGGGCCTGGCGCGGGTGGATGTACTCGGGCAGTTGCCGAAACTCTGGGCCACCTGACCTCGAAACCCTCGGCGCCGGCGCGCACGATGCGTCCGTTCATGCGGTTGCGCCGGCCGGTGTGAGCCTGAAGTCCCAGCAGCGCCACCGGCGCGCCTTCCCGCCACAGCACAGCGGCGGGATCCGCGGGCAGCGCTTGCGCCCTGATGCGCAGGCGCTGCGGCGTCGGCGACGACACGAAGCCGGCCGGCCCGGCCAACAAGGAAGCCCAGGGCTGCCCTCGACGTCCAGCAGGCCGGTGATGAGCAGCGGCAGTTCGGCGAAGAACTCGCGGTGCTGTTGCGGCATGCGGTCGCGCAGGCGCCCGCGGGCCGATCTCCGCCATGCGTTCGGCCACGCCGGCTCGCGCGTTGCAGGGCCTGCTCCCCCGCGTGCCAGACGCCCGTGTCAGGCAGGAATTGGTCCATGGTAGGTTCTCTCCGGAGTTGGCAACAGGCGCATCTTTCTTTGGCTTCAGTCTGTCGTGAATAAATGGCTTCGCATCTGTAGGAGACTGCCTCCACTGAGCGCGCAGTAATATGGTCGCCATGCGACCGGTTTCGCGCCATGCAGACCTTTGTTCGGATCGCCGAGGCCGGCAGCCTCACGGGGCCGCACGCGAGCTGGGCAGCTCGCTGCCGGCGGTGGTGCGCCCTCGCCGCCTACGAGCGCTCACCTGGGCGTGCGCCTGTTCCACCGCACGACCCGGCGGCATCACGCTCACCGACGAAGGGCGGCAGCACCTGGAGCGTTCGCGCCACGTGCTGTCGGCGCTGGAGGAGGCGCGGAGCGCGGCTCCTCGGCGCCGAAGCCGCGGCGCCCGCGGGCCGGCTGCAGATCACGGCGCCGGTGCTGTTCGGCGCAGATGTACGTCGCGCCGGTGGTCAGCGCGTTTCGTCCAGCGCCATCCGGGCATGCAATGCACCATGCTGCTGCTGACCGGGTCCGTGAACCTGCTCGAGGAAGGCGTCGACCTCGGGCATCCGCATCGGCCGGCTGGAAGACTCCTCGCCGGTGGCGCAGCCGCTCGGTGAGGTGCGGCGCGTGGTGGTGGCGGCGCTCGGCGCTGCTGCGCCGCGATGGCGCGCCGCGCCATCCGCGCGAGCTGCAGCAGGCCAACTGCATCCGCATCCTCTCGGGCCGCACGGCCTCGGCAAGCGGATTTCCAGGAGAACGGTCGGCAGCTTCCAGGTGCCGGTGAGCGGCAACCTGAGCTTCAACCACATCTGGCCGGCGGTGCAGGCCTGCGCCGAAGGCGTGGGCTTCGGCATGTTCTTCTCCTGTACTCAGGCCGCCGCTGGTGGCCGGAAGGCCGGCTGCGCATCGCTTCCAGGCCGGAGGAGTTCGAACTGCCGCCGCGGCCCATCCAGATCGTCTATCCGCACGCCCCGCCTGCTGCCGGCGCGCACCCGCGCCTTCATCGACTTCGCGCGGCAGGAGCTCACCCGCTTCCGGCGCGAGTAGCTCGCCCGCCCTCAGTCCGCCTTGATGCCCACGGTCTTGACGATCTGCGCGGTGTTGTCGGGCCTCCGGCGGCGACCTGGCGCGCGAACTCGCGCGCGGTGCCGCCGGTGGGCACGTTCTCGCTGGCCAGCAGGCGGTTGCGCACCTCGGGCGTTTCCAGCGCCTTGTTGATCCTCGCCGTTGATGCGGCGCCAGGATGCGCAGCGGCAGGTTGGCCGGTGCGAGAGAAGCCGAACTGCGAGGACAGGTTCGCGGCCGGATAGCCCAGCTCGGCCAGCGTGGGCACCTGCGGCAGGCTCTCCAGCCGCGCGCGGCGCGCCCACCGCCAGCGGACCGCAGGCGCCCGGCCTTGACGTGCTCGGTGATGATCGAGGCCCGCGTTCGCCGACAGCACCTCGAACTGCCCGCTCAAGCGCATCGGTGATCTGCTGGCCGCCGCCTTTGTACGGGATGTGCACCATGCGCACCTTGGCCGCGCCCGCAGCTGCTCCAGCATCAGGTGGCCCAGCGAGGCCTGGCCCGAGGTCGCCCAGCGAATGGTGCCGGGCCCAGCCGCGCGCCCGGGTGAGCAGTTCGCCGAAGTCGCGAGCGGAGGCCAGGGGTGGCCAGCAGCAGCACCGGCGAGACCATCACGCTGGCCACGGGCGTGAAGTCGCGTTCCGCGTCGTAAGGCACCTTGGCGACAAAGGGGCTCAGGGTCAGCGGGCTGAGCGCGGAGAAGGCCAGCGCGCAGCCATCGGGCTGGGCCTTGGCGAGCGCGTCCATGCCGATGGTGCCGCTGGCGCCGGCCTTGTTCTCCACCACCACGGGCTGGTGCCCAGGCGCGGCCGCCAGCTTCTCCCCGATGGCGCGCGCGACCAGCGTCGCTGATGCCGCCCGGCGGATAGGGACGATGACGCGCGTCGGCCGCGCCGAGCCAGACCTGGGCCCGCACCGGCAGCGACAGGGCGGCCAGCGCCATCAGCGGCGGCGCGCCGGGAGCAAGGAGGAAACATCTTTCGATGGTGGGGGCCTCAGCCGCGCGGATGGTGTTGCGCGTGCAGCGCCTTCAGCGCGCTCGCGCGCGACATGGGTGTAGATGGTGGTCGTCGAGATGTCGGCGTGGCCCAGCAGCATCTGCACCGCGCGCAGGTCGGCGCCGTGGTTCAGCAGGTGCGTGGCGAAGGCGTGCCGCAGCGTGTGCGGCGACAGCGGCGCGTGATGCCGGCCGCGCGCGCGTGCTTCTTGACGATCATCCAGAACATCTGCCGCGTCATGCCCCGCCGCGCGCGGTGACGAACGAGCGTCGTCGCTCGTGCTGGCCGTCGAGGATCGTCGGCGCGCGCCTCGGCCAGGTAGCGCTCGATCCAGTCGCGCGCCTCCTCGCCGAAGGGCACCAGCGCGCTCCTTGCTGCCCTTGCCCAGCGACCCGCAGCACGCCCTCGTCCAGGCTCGACGTTGCAACGTCTTGAGCGTCGACCAGCTCGCTGCACGCGCAGGCCGCTGGCGTACATCAGCTCGAGCATCGTGCGGTCGCGCAGGCCCAGCGGCGTGTCCACGTCCGGCGCGGCGAGCAGCGCCTCGACCTGCGCTTCGGTGAGCGTCTTGGGCACGCGCAGCGGCACTGCTGCGCCGACTGCAGCCGCAGCGTCGGGTCGGCCGTGATCAGGCGCTCGCGCAGCGCCCAGCGGAAGTAGCGCTTGAAGCACGGTGAGCCGCCGGTTGGCGGTGGTGGCCTTGCGTGTCGGCGTGGCGTGCCGCGCATATAGGCCATGCAGGTCGGTCTCGCTGCGCTGGCGTCGAGCGCGCGCCGCTGCGCCGGCGAGCCACTGCGCAGATACAGCGTCGAGGTCGCGCCGGTAGGCCGCCAGCGTGTTGCTGCCGACAGGCCGTCCTCGATCCAGCAGGGCGTCGATGAAGCGGTCGATGGCGTCGGTCATGCGAGCGGTCATCCGAAAGTCGCGGACGCATCCCTGAGGCGGCGCTCCCGGCTGCGCAATACGGCGCTTAGTCCAGCGTGAGCTTCTGCTTGTCCACCACCTTCTTGTAGACCTCGAACTCCGCCTCGATCTGCGCGGCGAACTGCTCCGGGCGTGTTGCCGACGATGAGCGAGCCGGTGTCCTCGATGCGCTTGCGCACCGCCGGGTCTTCCAGCGCCTTCTTGACGCGCGGCGTGCGATCTTGTCGACCACGTCCTTGGGCATGCCCTTGGGCCCGTAGATGCCGTAGTAGGCCATGCGGTTGACCGGCTCCAGCCCCACTTCCTTGAAGGTCGGGCACGTTGGGCAGCGCCGCCAGGCGCTGCGGCGCCGCGACCACGATCGGCGATCAGGCGGCCGTCCTTGATGAAGGGCAGCGCCGAGGGCAGGTTGTCGAAGATCATCGGCACCTGGCCGGCCACCGTGTCGTTGCAGCGCCGGGCCGGCGCCGCGGTACGGGATGTGCGTGACGAAGGTGCCGGACAGGTTCTTGAACAGCTCCATCTGCAGGTGGCCGATGCCGCCGGTGCCGGAGCTGGCGTAGCTGTACTTGCCCGGGTTCTTCTTCAGCTCGGCCAGGAAGGCTCTTGTAGTCCTTGGCCGGGAAGCTACGGATGCACCGCGATCACGTTGGGCGTGGCCGCGATGTTGATGATCGGCGTGAAGTCGGTGATCGGGTTGTAGGCGATCTTCGGGTTGATGGCCGGGTTGGCCGCCGTGGTCGACACGGTGGCCATGCCCAGCGTGTAGCCGTCGGGCGCGGCCTGCGCGATTTCGCTGGCGCCGATCGACGCCGCCGCCGCCGGCCTTGTTGTCGACGATCACGCTGCTGGCCCAGCGCGGCGCCCAGCGGCTCGGCGATCGACGCGGGCCACGATGTCGGTGGTGCCGCCCGGCGCGAAGGGCACGATCAGCGCGCACCGGCTTGTTCGGATAGCCCTGCGCGAAGCCGGCCGCGCGAGCAGCGCGGGCCAGCACGCCAAGGCAGCGGCGATCCAGACGCATCGTTATCATGCAGGATACTCCTTGAAAGCCTGACATGCATGCGCAATTCAATCGCGCGCATGTGCCGCTGCACCGGGGCAGCGTCGCGGTAACCCGTCAGCCGGCCGCGACGCCTTCGGCTATCACTGCAGGCTGGATCGAATGCCCTGCAGCTGCTGCTTCCCGATTTCGCCCTGATCGCACTGCGGCTGGCTGCTGTGCCGCTACACCGCGCTCGAACCGCACGCGTGTGGGACAGCAGGTCGAAACGCCTGGTCTACGTACTTTCTGTTTCCAGTGCTGCTGTTCCACTCGATCGTGCGCAGCCCGACTGACGCTCGAGCGCTACTTCCAGCCTCGGTCGGCGTCGGCGCTGCCGGTGGGCGTGTGCGGCATCGGCGCTGGCCTACCGCGCTGCCGCGCGTGCCGGGCATGGCGCGCACATCCGGCGCGCGAGCACGCGGCGAGCGCAGCAGGTCGCGTTCCGCTTCAACTCCTACATCGCGCTGGCGCTGTCGGACGCGCCTGGCCGGCCCGCAGGGCCTGCTGCTGATCGCGGTGCTGATCGGTCGGTGTGCGTGCCGCTGTTCAACGTGGCCGCCGTGTGGCCCATGGCGCGGCATGCGCAGACCGGCTTCGTGCGCGCACTCGCGCGCAATCCGCTGATCATCGCCACCGTCGCCGGCCTGCTCGCGCAACGTCGCTCGGCCTGCGCGTACTGCCGCGGCTCGAGACCAGCGTTGTCGCGCATCGGCGACGCCGCGCTTGCCGCTGGGCCTGATGGCGGCGGGCGCCGGGCATGCAGCTTCGGCGCACTGGCGCAGCGGAAGGCGCTGGCCGCCGGCGCTGCTCGCGATCCGCCACGTCCTGTCGCCGTGCGTGGCCGATCGGGCTGGCGCTGTGGCCTCCGGCTGACGCGGCGCAGGCCAGCGGTGCTGATCGCCTTCTCGGCCGTTGCCGACCTCGGCGAGTGCCTATGTGCTGGCCGCGCGCATGGGCTGGCAACGGGCCGTACGTGGCGGGACTGGTGACGCTGTCGACGCTGCTCGGCGATGCTGAGCCTGCCGTTGGCGCTGGGGTCCTGCGCCCGCTGCGCGTGGCGGGCTGACCGCCAGCGTCGACAGCGCCCATCCCACGTGCTCGCGCACGATGGGCATCTGGATGCGCGCGAGCCGCGCCTGCAACGCCGCCCTCAGCTCGCCGTCCGCTAGCGTCCGCAAGGCATTGCCCAGTCGCCACCGCGCATGATTGCGCAGCCAGCGCTCATGGCCGATGCGGCGCGATCGCGACTGCCCTCGGTGCGGCGGCAGGAATTCCTCCTCGTTCCACGCCAACAGGCTCGAGCAGCAGGTCCGCCCCAGTGAGCCCGGCCGCGCATCGAAGTCCGGCAGCAGCGCCGGCTGGCGCGAACTTGTTCCAGGGACACACCAGCTGGCAATCGTCGCAGCCGTAGATGCGGTTGCCCATCAGCGGCCGCAACTCGACCGGAATCGGCCCGTCGTGCTCGATGGTCAGGTAGGAGATGCAGCGCCGCGCATCGAGCCGGTACGGCGCGACGATGGCCTGCGTGGGGCACACGTCGATGCAGGCGCTGGCAGGTGCCGCAGTGCGCGCCGACCGGCTCGGCTCGCGCGGCAGCGTCGAGGTCGACGTAGATCTCGCCGAGGAAGAACATCGAGCCCGCCTCGCGCGATCAGCACCAGCGTGTGCTTGCCGCGCCAGCCTGAGCCGCTGCGCTGCGCCAGCTCGACCTCGCAGCACCGGGCGCCGAATCGGTGAACACGCGGTGGTCGAAAGGCGCCGATCGTCCGCGGCCATGCCGATCGGCGAGCTTGCTGCAGGCGCTGCGCGCAGCACCTTGTGATAGTCGCGGCCCGCGCGCATAGACCGACACCACGCGCCTCGCCGCGGCCGCGTCGAGCCGCTCGAACTCGATCGCCTGCCAGCCCTCGGCGTGCTGCGACGGCAGGTAGTCCATGCGCGCGGTGATCACGCGCGCGGTGCCGGGCACCAGCTCGGCCGGCGCGCGCGCGCGCATGCCGTGCGCGCGCCATGTAGCGCCATGCGCACCGTGGAAGCCCGTCGGCCAGCCAGGTCGAGCGAGGCCCGGCTCGGCGCCGAGGTCGACGTCCGCCACGCCGATCTGGGAGAATCCAGAGCTCATGCGCCCAGTCGCAACGCGCGAGCTGAACACGGACCACGCAGGCCATGAGCACCGCGCGACTCATCACGCCGATTGCTGGGAACGCCGCGACGCCTCGAGCTGGCACTGCGAAGAGGACACGGCGTGCCGTGTCGCCGAACGCGCTGGCCGCGCACCGCCGTCGCGCGATGCCTTCGTCGCGCTGCAGGGCGACTGGGCGCCGGCAAGACCACCTTCGTGCGCCACCTGCTGCGCGCGCTGCGGCGTCACGGGCCGCATCAAGAGCCCGACCTATGCGGTGCTCGGTCTGAGCTGCGCAGCCGCAGCTCCGCCTGGCACTTTCGACTACCGCTTCGACGACCCGCGCGAGTGGGAAGACGCCGGCCTGCGCGAGAGCTGTTCGCGGCGGCCGGGCCTCAAACTCGCCAGTGGGCAGACAAGGCCGCGAGCGCTGCTGCCCGCACGCCGACCGCTCGCGCATCACAGCCCGACCGACGGCGACTGCGCGCGCGTGACCGTGCACGCCCATACGCCGCGCGGCCTTGAGCTGCTGGCATGAAGCAGCGCCGCAGCGCCCTACGCAACCGGCACGCCTGGTGCTGCTGCTGGAGCGCGCGGCGACATCGCCTCGGGCGCCAGCATCGTCGCCGTGCGCGTGTGGCCCGCCGCCGACTACACCCGGCGTGACGCATCGGAGTCGGACGCGGCCGCTGGCTGGCACCAGCCGCAGAACTTCGACGCCCCATGGCCTGGAGGTCGACATCGACGACCTGAAGCTGAGCCCGACGCTGCGCGAGCTGGTCGGCAAGGTGCAAGTCGCGACGACCCCTTCATCGGCGGCGTGCGCGTCGTGCAGAACCAGCCGGCGTGGTGCGCCTGGTGGTGGAGCTCAAGCAGCCGTCCGCGCCCCAGATGTTCCACGCTCGAGCCGGTGGCCGCCTACGGCCACCGCCGCTGGTGTTCGACCTCTACGCCCGACGCGGCAGGCGCGACCCCTGCTGGAAGCCGGTCCGCGACAAGGACAAGCGGCCCGAGCGCGCCGGCCGCGCGGGCCGGTCCGCCGACGCGCCGGCATTCGCTCGGCGAGACTGACGCGCCCAGGGCACGCCGCCCGGTGGCGCGCTGCCACCCCCAGCCCGGTCGGCCGGCGGGCCGCCGCACGGCCGCGCGCGGCAGAGATCGAGCCGCCTGATCATCGTGGCGCTCGACCCCGGCCACGGCGGCGGGGACCCGGGCGCGGTCGGGCCCAGCGGCCTGCGCGAAAGGACGTCGTGCTGGCAGTCGCCTGCGCGCTGCGCGAGCGCATGAACTGCCACGCACAGGGCGGCCGCGCATGCGCGCCTTCCTGCGCGCGACGCCGACTTCTTCGTGCCGCTGCACGATGCGTGTGCGCAAGGCGCGCCGCGTGCAGGCCGACCTGTTCGTGATCGCATCCACGCCGACGCCTTCATGACGCCGCACGGCGCGCGGCGCGCAGTCGTGTTCGCGCTGTCGCGTGGGCGCGGCGCACCAGCACCGCGGCGCGCTGGATGGCGCGACAAGGAGAACGAGGCCGACCTGGTCGGCGGCGTCGCTCAGCGGCGGCAGGACGCGCAGGTGCTGCGCGCGATGCTGCGACGATGAGCACCACCGCGCAGATCAACGACAGCCTCAAGCTGGGCAGCGCGATGCTGGGCGAGATCGGCGACGTCGGCCGACCTGCACAAGGGGCAGGTGCGAGCAGGCCGGCTTCGCGGTGCTCAAGGCGCCCGACATCCCCAGCGATCCTGGTGGAGACCGCGTTCATCTGCAATCCCGAGGAAGAAGCCAAGCTGCGCAGCGGCGAGCTACCAGAAGCCAGCGCGATGCCCTGATGCGCGGCATCACGGCGCTACTTCGCGCGCAACCCGCCGCTGGCGCGCAACCGCGCCGCTCTGAGGCGCCGATTAGTCTGTTCGCACAGACAGACACACCTGTAGCAATTTAGGCCTCTGCCTGGAGGCATGTGCATGCAGCAACCCGCTGCTGCGTGGCTCACCGGACCGCCGTTGCGCCCGCACGGGGCCTGGGGCTGACGGCAGAGCACGCGGTGGCCGCTCCTACAGCCCCGGCCGCGTGGCCGCGCTCCTACATTGAAGTGACAGGCATGCGCCGGGTCGTCGCAGAGCGACGGTCCGCGGCAGCAAGAGCCTGAAACTCTGGGCAGAGGTAAACGAACATGAAGACGAAGCTGATCTCCGTCGGCGCGCAGCTGGCGGCACTCCATGCTGGGCCTGACCGGTGGCTGCGCCACGATGGCCCGCCACGACACGTCGGCACCGGTGCGGCAGGGCGGTGGCCGGCGGCGTGGTGGGCAACGCCGTATTCGGCGGCACACGGTGGCACCGATCCGGCGGTGCCGGCAGCCGGCGCGCTTGGTCGGCAACGAGTGTGGTCGGCAAGCCCGGCCAGGCTCTGCACCGGCACTAGACCGGGTAGATCAGCGAGTTGAGGACCATCTCGCTGTCGTAGACACAAGACGGCTGCCTGAATTTCAGGCCGTCCGGCGTGCGCACGACGCTCGTCGATGTAGCGGCCCACGTTGTAGACCTCGCTCAGCGCCGCCCGGCCTGGTGCGGAAGACCGCGTAGTTCGGCCTCGCACTCGATGACGCTCGCCTATCGGCCTTGCGACGCCATGCGGCCGGGCTGACGACGTGGCGCATGTAGTAGGGCCGTGGTAGATGGTCTGCGTGACGCCGTACACCCGGTCCTTCATCATGCCCCTGGCTCTCCAGCGCCATCAGCGCCAGCGGCAGGCCGCGGTCGAAGTTCTCGCGGGCCTGGCACCGTGTAGCGGCCGTCTTCCATGAAGAATGCCGGGCCACTCGTCAAAGCGTTCGTTCGTCGACGGCGCCGCCGCGTAGGCGGCGTTGAGCTGGTCCACCTCCATGTTGCAGCATCAGGCGCTGCAGCCTGTTCGCTCAGCTACCGCCATCGAGGCCGCTTGCTGCCAGTAGGCATACATGCCGCGGATCAGCGTCTCGGTGACCATGTGCTCGGTGTCGCCCACGCTCGCGGCCGCCGAGCTCGACGAGCGTGCGGTGGAACGGCTTCTGGCCTCGAAAGCCCGCCTGGCGACAGCTCGATCACCTCGCCGTCGTCGGCCGAGACGAAACCGGCCGGGCCGAACAGGTTGGCCTGGCGCAGGCGGCGCTGCGTCATCTCCGTCGTCGTCGTCCTCGAAGCCGAAATGCGTCCAGACGAAGTCGAACGCGCCGTGGCCGCTCGGCTGGATGTGGCGCGTCGACACGCTGTTGACCTGCTGCTGCAGGATCACGCTCGGGAAGAGCGTCGTCATCACGGCCGGTCGGGCCGCCCCACCAGGCCTCGGGCACGATGTCGAGGAAGCGCGCGTCGTTGCAGCTGCATGCTCGCCTTGAAGCTCGGACACCTGCGTCACCTGCTCGGCCTTGCCGCTCGTTGCCGCGCGTCGAGATCATCGCCGCGTGGCGGTGCTGCGTCGTCCATCACGCAGCTGCGACTTGTTGTCGGCGCGCCAGAGGCCGAAGGTGACGAACCAGGTGTGCAGCAGGCCCGGGGTGGTACGGGTCCTTGATGTTCTCCTGCATCAGCTTCCAGTTGCCCGGAATGCGCTGGCGGTTGTAGCCGAGGATCGTGCAGCTTGCGGCCGTTGAACAGGCGATCGAAGCCAGCGCAGGATCGTCGGGCCGATGAAGTCTTCGAAGCGACTCGACGTCCGTGGTCGAAGGAGGCGAACACCACGCCGCCGCGCGTCGCCACCTTCAGCTTGGTCGAGGCCGTGCTCGCTGGTCTTGAAGTCGGCCGGCATGCCGCCGTTGCACCTTGCCGTCCTGCTTGACGCCGCGCCGGAACGGCACGCCCTGCAGGTCGCCCTTGCAGCGTGTAGCTCCACTGGTGGTAGGGGCAGACGAAGGCCTCCTTGCGGTTGCCGTGGCGCTCGCGGCAGAAGCGCATGCCGCGGTGCGCGCAGACGTTCTCGACGCACGTTGATGCCGCCGTCGCGGTCGCGCACCATGATGCACCGAGCGCTCGCCGACCCAGGTGAGCCGGAAGTCGCCCGGATTCGGGATCTCGGCCTCCAGGCCCACGTAGCACCAGTGCGGCCCGTAGAAGATCTTTTCCAGCTCCGCGCGGTAGAGCTGCGGGTCGGTGTAGGCCGAGGCACGCGGCGAGCCGGCGCGGCGCCAGCGGGGCGGGGATTCAGGGGGCGTTCATCGGGCGTCTCCTGCCCGGATGATATGCAGCGCACGAACCGCGGCAAATGCCGAGCTCAGCCGCTCGCGCCAGCCTTTGCGTTGCGCCAGGCCTTCCGAGCGCCGGCCATTTCCAGCACGCCGGGCAACAGGATCTGCCCCAGATGATCTTGTCGAGGTGTTGCCTTGACCCGCGGAATGTTGCCGAACAGGTAAGCCCGGCGATCGATGAGGCCGCCGACCCACAGCGCGCCGCCGGTCACGTCGTAGAAGCGTGAACTTGCGGCGCGTCATCTGCGGCCACGCCGGCAACGAAGGGCGCGAAGGTGCGCAGGAACGGCATGAAGCGCGCCAGCCACGATCGTGATGCCGCCGTACTTCTCGTAGAACGCATGCGCCTGGTCGAAGGCGCGCCTTGTTGGAAGAAGCGCGAGTTCTCCCACTGGAACACGCGCGGTCCGGAAATGGCGGCCGATGGTGCGTAGTTGCTCTGGTTGCCGAGCACGGCCGCGGCGATCAGCAGGCGCCAGCATCGACAGCGGCATGGTTCATCAGCCCGGCGCCGCACAGCGCGCCGACCACGAACAGCAGCGAATCGCCCGGCAGGAACGGCATCACGACGACGCCGGTCTCGACGAAGATGATCAGGAACAGCAGCGCGTAGACCCAGGCGCCGTAGGTTCGTCACGAAGGCTGGCCAGGTAGCGCGTCGACGTGCAGCACGAGAGTCGAGCAGCAGCATGAGGAGATCCATGGACGGGTATTATCCTGTCCGGCCGCGTGGAGCCTCTGCGCGTGCACCCCCAGGCCCTGGGCGACGCTGGCATGGCGGTCGCCATGGATGGTGCGCACGCCGGGCAGCACCGCGCCGATGCGCGCCACCAGCGGCGCGAAGCCGGTGGAGCCGCCCGTGAGATAGAGCACGTCCACCGCATCGGGCAGCACGCCCGCGGCCCTGGGTCTCCTGCGCCGCGACGGCGATGCGTGCATCTCGCCGTGCAGGGCTTCCACCGCCTCCGATCAGTGGGCTGCCAGGCCCCGCTCAGCCCGGCCCCGACTGGTCGATGCCCGACGCTGCGCCGCCGTCGGCCACCGCGATCTTGGCGGCCTCGCTTGCCCGGGCGAGCGCTTCGTGGCCGAGGCGCTGGTCGACGACGCTCATCAGCCGCCGGTGCTGCGCCGGATCGGCGTAGAACGAGCGCATGCCGCGCAGCTCGGCGACGCGCAGCGGGTTGTAGACGGTGTTGATCAGGTGCCAGGTCGCGAGGTCGAAGTAGACCGCGCTCGGCACCTCGCGCGCCGGCTGCGTCGGCGCTGGCGGCGCCGAAGGCGCCGTAGCCGAGCAGCGGCAGGACGCTCGCCAGCTCGACCCGGCGGTCGAAGTCGGTGCCGGCGACGTGCACGCCGTGGTTGGCGAGGATGTCGGCCTTGCGCTCGAGCCTGCCGCGCGCCGCCGGGCCCGACGCGGACGATCGAGAAGTCGGAGGTGCCGCCGCCGATGTCGGCGACCAGCACCTTCTCCTCGCCGCTCGACGCCCTGCTCGTAGTCGAAGGCGGCGGCGATCGGCTCGTACTGGAACTGCGACCTCGCGAAAGCCGGCGCCGCTGCGCCGCGGTCCGCAGCGCCCGCCTCGGCCTGGGCGTCGCGCTCGGGTCGTCGTCGACGAAGAACACCGGCCGGCCGAGCACCGCGCGGCGCGATCGGCGCGCCGGCCTGCGGCCTCGGCGCGGCGCTTCAGGTGCGCCAGGTAGGCCGGCGACGACGTCGAGGTAGCGGACGCGCGCGGCCGCCGCCGACGTCGGTGGTCTGCTCGATCAGCGTAGCTGCCGAGGATGCTCTTCATCGAGCGCATCAGCCGGCCGTCGATGCCGTCGACGTAGGCCGCGACCGCCGCCCGGCCGAACGCGCGCAGTGGCGGCTGGTCGCAGCTCGGGGCCGTCGACGGCGTAGAACACCGCCGTCGGCATCGTCGCAGCTGGCCGGGCTCGAGCTCGACCAGGCGCATCGCCGGCGCGCGTCGCCGCGCGATCGGCGATGGCGACGGCAGAGTTGGAGGTGCCGAAGTCGATGGCGCAGAAGGCGGAAGGGCGGGGGTCGGACTCATGGGAGGGCGCGAGTTGTAGCCCTCGGGACCTACGCGGCAGGCCCCTAGAATGCGTGAATGAACGCCGTCCTGTCCCTGCCCACGCGCCGCCCGATCCGCGAACTGCCCGACGAGCTGATCAGCCAGATCGCGGCCGGCGAAGTGGTCGAGCGGCCCGCCTCGGTGGTGCGCGAGCTGGCTCGACAACGCGCTCGACGCCGGCGCCGCCGAGGTCGCCGTGCAAGCTGCTGGCCGGCGGCGTCGCGCTCGATCGTCGGTCGAAGACGACGGCGCGCGGCATCCCGCGCCGACGAGCTGCCGCTGGCGCTGCGCCGCCACGCGACCAGCAAGATCGCATCGCTGGCCGAGCTCGAAAGCGTCGGCGACGATGGGCTTTCGCGGCGAGGCGCTGGCGGCGATCGCCTCGGTCGCCGAGCTGTCGCATCGCCAGCCGCACCGCCGACGCCGCACATGCGCATGCGCGCTGGACGCGCGCTCCGGCGAGCTCGCGCCCGGCCGCGCGCGGCGTCGGCACCACGCGTCGAGGTGCGCGAGCTGTTCTTCAGCACGCCGGCGCGGCGCAAGTTCCTGAAGACCGACGCGACCGAGCTCGCCCACTGCGTCGAGGCGGTGCGCCGCCATGCGCTGGCGCGGCCCGACGTCGGCTTCGCGGTCTGGCACGAGGGCAAGCTGGTCGCAGCAGTGGCGCGCGCGCCGACGCACGACGCAGCGCCTGGCCGACGTGCTGGGCGACGAGTTCGTCGACGCGAGCGCGTAGCCGGTCGGCGCATCGACCTCGGCGCCGCTGCGCGTGACGGGCCGCGCCGGCATGCCCGGATGCCGGCGCGCACGCGCGCCGATCAGCAGTACGTCTACGTCAACGGCCGCTTCGTGCGCGACAAGCTGATCGCGCACGGCGTGCGCTCGCGCCTACGAGGACGTGCTGCACGGCCAGCGCCAGCCGGTCTATGTGCTGTTCATCGAGATCGCACCCGACGCGGGTCGACGTGAACGTGCACCCGACCAAGATCGAGGTGCGCTTCCGCGACAGCGCGCGAGGTGCACCAGGCGGTGCGGCATGCGGTCGAAGTCGGCGCTGGCCGCGCCGCGCGCCGGCGCGCCGGCGACAGCGCCCGCAGGCCGGTCTGCGAGCGGCGCCGCCCGCCGGCGATGCACGGCGTTGGGCGCAGCCGGCGCATCCCGTTCGCGGCGTCGAGCGCGGCTCGGGCCGCTGGCACCGCTCTCGCGAGCTGGAACCGTCGCTGCGGCTGTGACGCCAGGCCCCAGCGCACGCGCATGCGCCGACGGCAGCTGGCGCCGTCGCCGACGCGCCACCGCAGCCTCGGACCGACTGCCGCACCGGACGACTGGCCGCTCGGCCGCGCGCATCGCGCAGATCGCACGGCATCTACATGCTGGCCGAGAACAGCCCAGGGCCTGGTCATCGTCGACATGCATGCGGCGCACGAGCGCATCGTCTACGAGCGGCTGAAGGCGCAGCCTCGACGGCGCCGCGCATCGAGCCGCAGCCGCTGCTGATCCCGGCCACGCTTCGCCGCCACGCCGCAGGAGATCGCGACGGCCGAAGCCGCAGGCCGACGACGCTGCGCACGCTCGGCCTCGGAGTCATCCGCCGCTGTCGCGCCGCGACGCTGGCGCGTGCGCTCCGTGCCCGGCCGCGCTGGCCGACGGCGATCGCGGTCGAGCTGGCGCGCAGCGTGCTGGCCGAGCTCGCGCAGCACGACGCGCAGCAGCGTGATCGCAGCGCGCGCAGCAACGAGCTTCTTGTCGACGATGGCCTGCCACGGCGCGGTGCGCGCCAACCGCCAGCTCACGCTCGACGAGATGAACGCGCTGCTGCGCGAGATGGAAGCGCACCGAGCGCTCCGACCAGTGCAACCACGGCCGGCCGACCTGGCGGCAGCTTTCGGTGCGGAGAACTGGACGCGCTTTTCCTGCGGCGGACGGTAACGGTCTGAACTTTCGGCCCGATCCGACCCAGCACGCTCAGATGAGCATGCGACGCCTGCTGGCATCTCGCAGCCGCGCCACCGGCCGCCCTGGCGCAACACGGCTGGCTGCTCCACGCTCGACGAGACGCCAGCGCGAATGGATCTTCCAGCCGAGCGACCGCAGCTGGGCAGCAGCGCCGTACCAGGCCGGCGCGGATGGAGCAACGTCTGGATCGACCGTTCGAGTCCGAGGCCACTGGCGAGGCGGCCCGGCTGCCTGGCGCTGTGGCTGGCGGCGGAAGGCGCGAGCTCGGCCGACGGGCCCGTCGCTGTTGTACCTGCACGGCGCGCGCTGGAACGTCAACGGCTCGGCATGCCGCGCATCCGGCCGCATGCACAGCTCGGGTTCTCGGTGCTGGCGATCGACTACCGCGGCTTCGGCAAGAGCCAGCGCCCGGCCTGCCCTCCGGAGGACATGGCGTATGAAGACGCGCGCGTGCCTGGGATCTGGCTGGCGCGAGCACCACCGGCAGCATCCGCTACATCTTCGGCCATTCCGCTAGGCGGCGCCATCGGCATCGACCTGGCGGCAGGTCGACGGACGAACAGCGGCGTGATCGTCGAGAGGCACCTTCACCTCCATTCCCGACGTCGCCAGCCCAGCATGAAGTGGGGCTGGCTGCCGGTGGGGCCGCTGATCACCCAGCGCTTCGAGCCGGCCAAGATCGAGCTGAAAGCACCGCTGCTGGTCGTCCACGGCACCGAGGACCCGCTGATCCAGCACCCTCGGCCACCCTGCACGAAGCCGCACCGGCCCCAAGCGCTGCTGCTGGTCGACGGTGGCACCCACTACGGCCAGCACCATATTATTGGCCAGGCGCAGTACCGGCAGGCGCTCGCCCAGTTCTTCAGCCTGAAGTAAGCCCTGCAGCATTGCTGTCTTGCTTGAAGAGGGATCAGAACTCAATCCGATCCTCCCGGAAATTCCGCCAGAAGAAAATCGCACTGACCCTGAGCATCGCACTGGCCTCGCTGCTGGCCGCCCCCGCCATCGCCCAGACGAGCGCGCCCGGCGAAGACAAAGCCGCCCGGCCGCGCCCGCCGCAAGGGAACGGAAGGACGCCGCGAAGGCTGCGCGCAAGGCAGAAGGTGCGAAGGCCACGAGTCGACGCCCACAGCGACCGGTCCACCACCACCGCGACCAGAAGGTGTCCAAGGCCGAGAAGGACGCGCCAAGGCGCACCGCAAGGCCGCCGGCGCCAGCCGCCAAGGGCCCGAGACGGACAGGGACCCGACCGCCAAGCAGTGAGCCGGCGCTCGTCCGGTTCTTCAGCCTGAAGTAGCCCGCTGCAGCACGGCCAGCGTGCTGCGCACCTCGGCGATGGGGATTGCCCCGGCGCCGAGGGCGCCAGCCCACGGCAAAGGTCAGGGGCCGAGCCGTAGACGCCGCCCGCCAGCCGCGTCACCGCACCCAGCCCGCCCATGGCCATGCTGATCACCGGGATGGACAGCCGCTCGCTGGCCCTGAGGGTGGCGCCAAGCAGGCGGTGCACGTCGGTCATGGACTGCGGCATCACGCCACCTTGGCCGCGTAAAGGCCTCCAGCTCCTGCGCCCGAGCTGAAACGCGCATCGAGCTCCGCGTCAAGGGTGTGCGCTGGAAGTCATGGAAGGACAGCACCAGCGCCAGCCCGTGCGCGCAGGTCAGCGAGCGCACCTCGGCCACATGGCCGGTGTCGTTGCCATCTCGAAGTCCATGGCATCCACCGTGCCGCTGGCGGCGATCGCCTGGTAGGGTGAGGACCTGCGGCTCGTCGAGGGATCACCTGCCCGCCCTCGCGCTGCGAACGGCGAGGTGAACGGAACAGAGATGCCGCCAGCCGCAGCGCGCACGGCCTGCGCGGCGGCCAGCACTTCGGCCGGACGGTCGATCGCGGCGAAGAAATCGACCCGCCACTCCGGCAGGTCGGGTTGCAGCGCCGCGACCGACGCCGCCTCGACGGCCAGCGCCTCGCGCGTGCGCGCGCGACCAGGGGCGCACACACGGCTGGCAGTCGCCCGCCCGCCAGGGAGCCGGCCCGCAAGACAAGGGGGTTGGGGTTGCAATGGAACGCTCCCGCGCCGAGGGCTCGCGCCAGCGGCATTGTACGAAGCGGGGAGTCAGTCGCCGTGGCCCTGGTCTTTATCGGCGGTAGGGCGGGACGAAGGAAGTCCTATGGGAGCTGCTGCTTGTCTTGCAGCGCAACCGGACCACTGCGCAGGCCCAGTCGCTTCAATTCGCGTTCCAGCAATGCCTTGCGCACGTGCGGGGGAGCGTCTCAGTCGTCCACGAGCCCGTCTCATCGTCGTCTGGACCGCTGCAGATCGTGTGTCATTCATGCGCGAACTCTGGTTCAGGGACGAGCGGAAGAAGGTCTGTCGGCAGCGGCAGGGATCTTGGCCGCGACCTCCGACGCGTCACGGCCCCAGTTCTCGCGCGACGCCAGGTCGCTGAACCAGTTTGATGAAGCCGCCGGTCTAGCAATACGTAACC
>ERZ1370068.2596-contig-1735_pt1 | contig 70625 bp, 91 predicted proteins | sample MGYA00561227_ERZ1370068 | MGnify/ENA primary metagenome ERZ1370068 (study PRJEB38410, sample SAMEA6850437) | metagenome | study: Metagenomic assessment of the ecological functions of the soil: analysis of the soil microbiota associated with the...
TAGGCCGCGAGCATGTGAAGCATGAACGCGTAGGGCTGCTTGAGCCGGATCTGAACCGTGTGGGGATCGAGCGTCTCGACCGAGTGCACCGACTCGTAGAAGGTCCGCATGCTCGACCGCGTCGCCGGGTCCATGATCCGGTCGATGCTGAACTTCACCGCGGCCGCATCGAGCGGCGTGCCGTCGTGAAAGACGACGTCCTTCCTGAGCTTGAACGTGTAGAGGAGCCCGTCGGGAGAGATCTGCCAGGACTCCGCGGCGCTCGGTACGAACTTGCCGTCAGGCGTGATGCTCGAGCAGGCCGCAGCCGATGTTCATCGCGACCCAGTTCAGCTCGTACCCGGGCGCGGTGTAGAAGTCGAGGTTGGCGATCTCGTTGCCGTACGCGACGCGCAGATTGCCGCCGCGCTTCGGCTCCTGCGCGCTGGCGCCACGAGCAGGCAGCGCGGCGAAGCAGCGCGAGGGCGAGCAGGAGTCCCGACTTAGCCCGGCGGTGTGCGCATGGCGTCTTTCCTCCCTGATCGAAAGCGGACGGACAGGCAGCCGATGAGCGAAATTCGCGCTACTTTACAGCAGTCACTTCCTGTCAACAAGGGGTGTCCCGAGAGGCCGCCTCAGCACCCGGCCGGGCAGGGTGCCGGTGTGATCGCCGCCGTCCAGCACCACCTCGCCGTTGACCAGCACGGTGGACACGCCGGTCGAGTACCGGTGCGGATCGTCGTAGGTCGCGTGATCGGCGATGCGGGCGGGATCGAAGACCGTCACGTCCGCCCAGGAGCCCTCCGCGCAGCACGCCGCGATCGGCGAGCCCGAGCGCGGCGGCCGACGGCGCCCGTCGTCTTGTGGATGGCGGCCGGCAGGCTCAGCAGGCCGAGGTCGCGGACGAAGGTGCCGAGCAGACGCGCGTGAGTGCCGTACGAACGCGGATGCGGCTTGCCCTGGCTGGTCACGCCCGAGGTCGCGAGCGCGTTGGCGTCGGAGCCGACCAGCACCCACGGCGTCGCCGGTGATCTCGTGCACGTCCCGCTCGTTCATCGACGTGATCAGGATCCGCGTCGCGCCCGCGATCGGCGATCAGGAAGTCGCAGACGGCGTCCAGCGGATCGACGCGCCGTCGCCGCGCGATCTCGCCCAGCGTGCGGCCCGCATCCTGGAGGCTGGTGCGGCGCGATCGCGACGCGCACCGACGTCCCAGGACGGAATGCGGCCGAAGTTGGTGAGGCCCTCGCGCGCGATGTCCGCGCGGATTCGCGCGCGCGTCTCCGCCCGGCCGAGCCGTTCCAGCATGGCCGGGACCCCGCCGTCGACGACCCAGCGGGGAGCAGGTTCCGGAGCGGATTGGTCGCGGTGTCGTACGGGTAGGCGTCGCAGTCGACCGGCAGCCCGCGCGCGCGCGCGGCGGCGATCTCGTCGAGCAAGCGGCGGGCACCGCCCCAGTTGTCGACGCCCGAGAGCTTCAGGTGCGCGATCTGCACGTGAACGCCGGTCGCCTCCGGCCACCGCGATCGCCTCGCGCACGGCGTCGTCCACGTGATCGGCCTCGTCGCGGATGTGCGACGAGTACGCGGCGCCGTGGCGTCGGAGCACCCGGGCGAGCGCATGGATCTCGGCCGGCGTCGGCGTAGCAGCCGGGCGCCGTGAAGAGTCCCGACGAGAGTCCCACGCGCCGGCCGTCAGCGCCTCCGCGAGCAGGACTTCCATCGCGGACGTCTCGGCGCTCGTGAGCGGCCGGTTCTCCATCCCGGCGGTCATGAGCCGGAGCGTGTGGTGCCCGACCTGGAGGATCACGTTGACCGAGGTCGCGGGAAAGCCGGCGACGTACTCGCCAAAGGTCGATCGCGGCGAACGGGCAGCCACGGCGCGCTCGGGGCCAGATATTCGCGAAGCATCGCCACGCGATCGGGCAGCGCCGGCGCCACGGAGAAGCCGCAGTTGCCGACGACCTCGAGCGTCACGCCCTGCCGGATCTTCGACTCGGCCCGCTGATTGAGCGGCAAGGTGAAGTCCGAGTGGGTGTGGATGTCGATGAGCCCGGGCGCCACGACCTGCCCGCGGGCGTCGATCACTCGCCGGGCCGGGCGCGACGAGCGCCGCTCGACGGCGACGATGCGGCCGTCGCCGACGCTGACGTCGGCGTCGAGACCCGGCGCGCCGGTGCCGTCGATCACGTGACCGCCGCGAATCAGCAGATCGTCCATGGCTCCTCCGATGCAGGCGCCTCGGCCGCGCTCAGCGGCGCCGGGCTCGCCAGATCTCTTCGGACGGCCATTGGCGCGCCCACTCGAGCGTGACGTACTCGTAGCTCGTCGTGGCCGACTCTGCCGGCCGCACCTCGATCAAGTCCTCCACCTCGAAGCCGTTGTGCCGCAGCACGCGGATCCAGTCCGCGTGCGAGCAGATGGAACTCGACTCCCGGATCGTCGGGCCACTCGACGCGTCGCATTCCGAACGCCGGGCGGAGCAGCCGATCGCCTGCCACGCCGTCTTCCGCCGGCACGCAGAGCGCGAAGAGCGGCGAGTTCACCAGGAAGACCAGCTCGCCGCCCGGTCTCAGAATGCGAGCGGCCTCGGCGACCCAGCGATCGGGATCCGCCCAGAGGCAGGCGCCGTATTCCGAGATCGCCAGGTCGAACGATCGCCGCGCGACAGGGCACGCGCTCGGCGTCGGCTTCGATCAGCGGGAACTGCGAGCGCCATGCTCGCGCTGTAGCCGGCGCGCGGTCGCGAGCTGGCGCCGGCGACGCGTCGATCCCGACCGACCTGGACGCCGCGCCGGGCCAGCCACGCCGACACGTACGCCGTTCCGCATCCGAGCTCGATGCGCGGCCCTGCCGGCGAGGGTCTTCGGGCAGGACGCCGAGCCGCGACTCGGGCACGCGCCAGATGCCCCACGTCGGCTCCTCGCGCGCCCACGCCCGCTCGCCGCTCGGCGGCGTAGTTCACCGAGCTTCGGCGTTCCAGCGCGACGCGGTTGCGCCGCACGTGCTCCGGGCAGCGCGCCGTCGTCGGTCACGCTCGCGCCCTAGGCCCGCCACCGGGCAGCGCGCGATCACACGCGGGCCCGGCCGAGGTGGGCGTCGCGCTGGGCCTGGAGGCCCGGATCCGCAGTAGCTCATGAGGTCAGGCCGCGCGCGGCCGAGCATCACCTGAAGATATGCGGGCTCGAGGCCGACGTTCTCGAAGCCGTGGATGACGCCGGCCGGGGCCGAGACGCAGTCCCAGCGCCCGAGCACGGTCTCCTCGCGCCGCCCGGCGCCGTCCTCGAAGAAGACCTTCACCTTGCCGTCGAGGATGAAGAACACCTCCTCGACCTCGTGCGTGTGCGCGGCGTTGCCCTGACCCGGCGGGACGAACATGACGCTGAGCGTGAACTGCCCGGCGGGAATCGCGCGCGCGTCGGCTCTTGCCGGAGGCGCCGGCTGCCGATGTAGCGGTGCTGAGCCCGCCGATAGCCCTCGACCCGCGCGTCGGCGAAGGCGTCCCAGTCCGGCTGCCGGTCCACGAAGCGGGCCACGCGGGTTTTCAAGAGCTCATCGAGCGTCGCCATCAGGAGCCTCCAGTTCTATGAGCGCGCCTCGGCCGGCGGGGCCCAGCCCGCGACGCCGGGCGGCGCGCACCGCCGCGAGCGGGTAGAATACGCCCGTGCGCATCGGCTTCCATCTCACACCGTTCTGGAGCCCGACCGACCGCGCGCCGACCGCGCATCATCGACGAGGCGATCGAGGTCGTGCACGCCGCGGCGCGGCATGGGCTTCGCGTGGGTCTCGATCGGTCACCACTACGCTCTCGCATCCGACGGTCTGGCCCGCATCCGATCGCGATGCTGAGCCGGCTGCGCGCCCGAGGCCGGCGCGATGCGGCTCAAGACCTCGATGCTGCTGCTGCCGCTCCTGAACCCCGTGGACGTGGCCGAGAGCGTGGCCACGCTGGATCACATCACGCCACGGCCGGCTCGACGTCGGCGTGGCGATCGGCTATCGGGAGCGCGAAGCTCGAGGCGGCGGGTCTCGGACGCAAGGATCGCGTCCCCAAGCTCGAAGAGTCGCTCGCCGTGATGAAGCGGCTCTGGCGCGGCGACGAGGTCACGTTCGAGGGCGCCTACACGAAGCTGACCACGGCGCGCCTCGGCCTGCCGCCCTGCCAGCGTCCGCATCCGCCGCTCGAGATGGGCGCCCAGAGCGTCGGCGCGACGCGGCGAGCGGCGCGCCTCGTCGACGGCGGTCTTCTTCGGCCCTCAGGTCGCGTGGGCCGACGTCGGGCGGCTGGTCTCGGTGTATCGCGAGGCGCGCGCGACCGAGAGCGCCGGCAGCGCCGGGCACCGCGTACGCCTCGCGCAGCCTCATCGTGGGGGCCAGCAAGGAGGCGGCGCGGGCGGCCGCGCGGCCTATCTGGAGCGGACGTTCACGATGTACCGCACCTGGGAGATGCAGGAGCCCAGCATGGTCCCGCTCCAGCTCGACTTCGACACGAGCCTCGACGACTGGACGATCAACGGCACGCCGCGCGAGTGCCTCGCGACGATCGCCGAGGCACGCGAGCGCGGGCTCGACGGGATCGGCTTCACCATCTACAGCCTGCCGCGCGAGGTGAAGGCGCGCATCGAGTATCTCCGGATGATCGCCGATGAGATCGTCCGTCCCGCGTCCGCGCTCGGCCGCTGACCGTGCTGCGGCCGTTCACCCTTCATCGGCCCGAGACCGCCGAGGAGGCCTGCGCGCTGCTGGTCGAGCTCGGGGAGGACGCCGCGGTTTATGCCGGCGGAACCGAGCTGCTGCTCCTGATGAAGCTCGGCGTGCTGCGGCCGCGCCATCTCGTCGACGTCAAGCGCATTCCCGGATTCGGCGCGATCTCTCGACGAGGGCGCGCGCCTCACGATCGGCGCCGCCGTCACGCACCGCACGGTCGAGCAATCCGCGCTCGTGCGAGCGCGCTGCCCGCTGGTCGGGACGGTCGCCCGGCACGTGGCCAACGTGCGAGTCCGGAACGTCGGCACGGTCGGCGGTAACCTCGCCTTCGCCGATCCGCACAGTGATCTGGCCACCTTGTTCCTGACCTTCGACGCGTCGGTCGAGCTGCAGTCGCCGCGCGGGCGGCGTGAGCTGCCGCTGGACGACTTCGTCCTCGGCCCGTGGGAGACGGCGCGTACCTCGAACGAGGTTGTCGCGTCGGTGAAGCTCACACCGTGGGCCGGGCGAGACCCATGCCGCGTATGTGAAGTTCGGTGTGCACGAGCGTCCGACCCTGGCGATCGCGGCGATGCTTCGGCTCGCCCCGGTGGCTCGGACGCATCACGGCGGTGATCGCGTCGCGGAGGCGCGCATCGCGATCGGCTGCGTCAATCCGCGGCCGATGCGCATGGCCGGCGCGGAGGCGCGACTGACCGGCGCCTCCGTCACGGATCTGGAGCACGCGGCCCGCGAGGCATCGGACGTCGCCGCCGCCGCCGTCGATCCCGCCGATGACCTGTACGGCTCGGCCGACTACAAGCGCGAGATGGTCGCGGTGTTCGTGCGTCGCGCGCTCCGCGTCGCGGCGGCTCGCGCTCGCGGCGCCGAGCCGGTCGCGCGGTTCCCGCACGCCGTGGTCGCGTGAGGGCGATCCCGTGACGCTTCACGTCGTCGTCAACGGTCGCGCGCGCGAGCTCGAGGCGGCGCCGCACGCGCTGCTGCTGGACGTGCTGCGTGACGGCCTCGAGCTCAAGGGCGCCAAGCGCTCCTGCGACACCCAGGTGTGCGGCGCCTGTACGGTTCTGGTCGACGGCCTCGCCGTGAGCGCCTGCACGTATCTGGCGATCGAGGCCGACGGACGCTCCGTGCTGACGGTCGAGGGCCTGGCAGACGGGGAGTCGCTCCATCCGCTCCAGCGCGCGTTCGTCGAGGCGCGGCGCCGTGCAGTGCGGCTTCTGCACGTCGGGGATGCTGCTCACGGCGCGGGCGATGCTCGCCGAGAACGCGCAGCCGACTCGCGAGGACGTGCTGCACTACCTGCGCGGCAGCCTCTGTCGCTGCACGGGCTACCGGAAGATCGTCGACGCGATCCTGGCGGCCGCGGAGCCCGCTCGATGAGCGCGCGACCGCTCCGCGTCGTCGGGCACCCCGTGCCGCGCGTCGACGCGCTCGAGAAAGTGACCGGCCGCGCACGGTACGTGACCGACCTGACGTTCCCCGGCATGGCTCACGCGAAGGTGCTCCGCTCACCGTACGCCCACGCCCGGGTGCGGCGCGTCGACGTCGACGCGCGCCGCGCGCGGGCCGGCGTCTTCGCGGCGCTCGCCGGAGCCGATCTGACCTGGTGCGACCCGTACTACGGACCGGCGTATCGCGATCGGCCGGTGCTCGCGATCGACGTCGCCCGCTACGAGGGCGAGCCGGTCGCGGCGGTGGCCGCGGTCGACGAAGCGACGGCCGAGGAGGCGCTCGAGCTGATCGACGTCGACTACGAGCCGCTCGCCGCGGTGATGACGCTCGAGGAAGCGCTGGCGTCGAGCGCTCCGCTCGTGCACGCGGGCCAGCCGCCGGCCGGACACTTCGCGGATCTCTCGACCCTCGAGCCGCGGCTCGGCACCAACATCTGCCACCAGTTCGCGTTCGCGCGGGGTGATGCGGCCTCAGCGCTCGCCGCCGCCGACGTCGTCGTCGAGGACGCGTACCGCTTTCCGCCGGTCCAGCACGTCGCGCTCGAGCCCCACGCGGTCGTGGCCGCCTGGGACGAGACCGGCGCCTTGACGCTCTGGGCGTCGACTCAGAATCCGTACTCGGTGCGCGTCGAGCTGGCGAAGATGTTCGATGTCCCGCTCGCGCGCATTCGCGTCGTGGTCCCGCATCTCGGCGGCGGCTTCGGCAGCAAGACGTACGCGAAGCTCGAGCCCCTGGCCGCGACTCTGGCACGCGCGGCCGGCCGCCCGGTGCGCCTGGCCGCCTCGGTGCCGGAAGCGTTCCAGACGGTGCGCCGCTGCGCCTCGCGCGTCGCCATGCGCGCTCGGGTTCCGCCGCGACGGCACGCTCGTGGCAGTCGAATGCGACGCGGACTACGACGTCGGCGCCTACGCGGACATCGGGCCGCGCGTCGTTCAGAAGGGCACCTACACGGCGACCGGTCCGTACCGCGTCGCGCACGTGAAGCTCGACGGCGCGCGCCGTCTACACGAACACGACGCCGGGCGGCGCGTTCCGCGGGTTCGGCGTGCCGCAGCTCGCGTGGGCGCTCGAATCGCTCTTCGACGTGGCGGCGCGACCGGCTCGACGCGCGACCCGGTCGACCTGAGGCGTCAGAACCTTCTCGCCCACGGCGAGGAGTTCGCGCCGGGCGACACGCCGATCGACGGCAAGCTCGAGGAGAGCCTGAGCCGCGCCGCCGAGGCGATCGGCTGGAGCCAGACCGCCGCGGCCGACCGCGGGCGCGGCGTGGCGGCGATGCTCAAGGCGCATCGGTCGCCCCGAGCGTGTCGGAGGCGATCGTGCGCCTGCACGCGGACGGGAGCGTCACCGTGCTGGCGAGCGCCGTCGAGATGGGGCAGGGACGCGCACCGTGCTCGCCCAGATCGCCGCCGAAGTCCTGAGCGTGCCGCTGACGCGGGTGACCGTCGTCCAGCCCGACACCGCGGTGACGCCGTACGATCAGACGACGAGCTCGAGCCGCTCGACGGCCATGACCGGTCGGGCCGTGCAAGTCGCGGCCGAGGACGTAGCGCGAGCAGCTCCTGCTCATCGTGGCGCAGAGCCTCGGCGTCGCGGCACAGAGCTCACGCTCGGCGACGGCGCCGTCGTGGCGCCGACGCATCGCCTGTCGTACGCGGAGGTCCTGGCGTTGCGATTCGGCATGTCGGGCGGCGAGCTGATCGGCCGCGGCGTCATCGCGCCGGGCCGCACGGCGGCGCCGCTCGGGGGCAGCACGCCATTCTGGGAGATGGCGGTCGGGGCGGCCGAGGTGAGCGTCGACGAGGAGACGGGCGCGGTCCGGGTCGAGCGATACGTCTCCGTGGCCGACGTGGGGCGCGCGATCAATCCGCTCCTGCTCGAGGGCCAGGACGAGGGCGGCGTCGTCCAGGGGCTCGGCCACACTTTGCTCGAGGAGATGCTCTACGCGGACGGCCATCTGCTGAACGGCACGTTGCTCGTCTATCGAGTGCCGCGCGCCGACGACACGCCGCCGGAGCTCGAGTGCCACTTCGTGGAGAACGCCGACGGCAGCGGGCCGTTCGGCGCGAAGGGCGCGGGCGAGGGCAGCCTGATTCCGGTGAGCCCGGCGGTGGCCAACGCGCTCGCGCGACTCACCGGCGTGCGGCTGCGCGACTTGCCGCTGAGCCCGGAGCGCGTGTGGCGCGCGCTCCGGGCCCGCTCACGGGCGACAGGAAACCCGCCTAGCTGAGCGCCCGGTACACCTCGGTCTCGAACTTCCCGAACAGGTCGATCGCCGTCTTGTCGTAGAACGGGAGCAGCTGCGAGAGGAAGACGCCGGAGACGCGCTTCGTCCGATCGATCCAGAAGTAGGTGTTGGCGAGGCCCGCCCACGCGAGGCTGCCGGCCGAGCGCCCGGTCGGCGCGTCCTGCGTGTTGATCAGGAAGCTCAAGCCCCAGCCCTTCCGCATCCCCGGGAACAGGTCGACGTCGTTGGAGAGCCCGGGCGCCGCCGTCTTCATGTAGGGGATGTCCAGCGGCGCGATGTGGTTCTGCGCCATGAGGTCGACGGTCTCACGCCGCAGGACCTGAACGCCGCTCAGCGTGCCGCCCTGCACGATCATCTGCGTGAACGTCAGATAGTCGCGCGCGGTGCCGTAGAGGCCGCCGCCGCCCATGAGGAACTCGGGCTCTTCGGGGAGCGCGAACTCGATCGGCGCGAGCGCGCCCTCTCGTCGCGCTGATGCACGCTCGCCAGCCGGGCTTCGCATCGACGGCGAGATCTTGAACGCGGTGTCGTTCATGCCGAGGGGGCCGAAGATGTTGTCCTCGAAATAGCGATCGAGCTTCTGGCCGCTCACCGTCTCGACCATCTTGCCGATCCAGTCGATGCTGATCCCGTACTCCCAGCGGTCGCCCGGATCGAACAGGAGCGGTGTGGTCAGCGCCGCGTTTTCGCACGTGGTGATTCCCGGGGTGTTGGTGGCGCTCTGGTACTGCGCGATCTCCGGTCGCCAGATCTCGTAGGCGAAGCCGGCGGTGTGCGTCATGAGGTGCCGCAAGGTGATCGGCCGCTTGGGCGCCCGCAGGCGGGGCTGGCCGGCGGCGTCGAACCCTCGAGCACCTTGGCCGTCGAGAGCGACGAGATCACTTCGCTCGCCGGGCGGTCCAGGCTCAGCTTGCCTCGCTCGACCAGCTGCATGGCAGCGGTTCCCGTGATGGCCTTGGTCATCGACGCGATCCAGACGACCGAGTCGACCGTCATCGGGGCATCCTTGCCGAGCTCGCGCTTGCCGAAGGCGCCCTCGTACACGGTTCCTTTGCCCGTGGCGGCGAGCGCGACGATGCCCGGCATGGCCTTCGACTCGGTCGCCTGAGTGAAGAGCTTGTCGATGGACGCGATGGTTGGCATGTCAGCCTCCTCCTGAGCGCGGCGGCGGATGAGCGACAGCTTAGAGCAGGCGCGCCGACGCCGCAACGACTCGACTCGGGGTTTCCACCGCCGCCGGATCAGGCGAATTGCTGAGCCGGAAACCCGCGAGCCCTTTTCGCGCGTCGCAATCGTGGAGGGTTGTCACGATGATCACAAAGATCTCCGTCGCAATCGCGGTCGTCGCCCTGGCGCTCGGTGCCGCGGCTGTCTGGCGCCGGCCGTCGCCGCGCAGGACCAGATCGTTCGTGTCGATGGCCTCGTGCAGTGGATCGGCGGTCAGCAAATGGTCGTTCAAGCGGACGCCGGCCCCAGCGTCGGCGTCGATCTCGCGAGCGTGCCGCAGGACGAGTACGCGGGGCTCGGGGTGCGAGACCGGGTCGCGGTCATAGGCATGGTCTCGCCCGACGGGCGGCGTGTCATCGGAACCTCGATCAAGAGGAGCGAACGGGCGCGATAGACCGATCACGATCACCGGATCCCTCGACGCCGCGGGCGCCCGTGCTCGGCCGCTCGCACGGTGTAGACTGTGCGCGCCATGGCCGCCGAGCGCGACCTCTGCTTCACGCCCGCCGTCGAGCTGCTGAAGCTCTACCGGGCGCGTGACGCGTCGCCGCTCGAGGTCATGCAGGCAATCCTCGCGCGGATCGACGCCGTGAACCCCGACGTCAACGCAATCGTCACTCTGGCGCGCGACGACGCGCTGCGCCACGCCCGGCTCGCGACCGCCGCCTTCCGCCGCGGCGCGGCCCTTCCGCCCCTGTTCGGCGTCCCCGTCGCGATCAAGGACGTCACGCCGACGAAGGGTATCCGGACCACGCACGGCTCCAAGCTCTTCGAGAGTCACGTGCCCGACGAGGACGCGCTCGTGGTCCAGCGCCTTCGGGCGGCGGGGGCGATCGTGATCGGCAAGACCAACACACCCGAGTTCGCCTTCGGCCCGAACACGGTGAACGCGGTCTTCGGCGCCACCCGCAATCCGTGGAACCTCGCCTTGACGGCCGGCGGCTCGAGCGGCGGCTCGGCGGCGGCGCTGGCCACCGGCATGTGCCCGCTCGCGGAGGGCACCGACCTCGGCGGCTCTCTGCGCGGCCCCGCGTCGTATTGCGGCGTGGTCGGGTTCCGACGAGCCCAGGGCTGATCCCGCGCTACCCGTCCGTGCTCGCGTGGGATACCTACTCGGTCGAAGGGCCGATGGCCCGGACCGTCGCCGACACCGGGCTGATGCTCTCGGTGATGGCCGGCGCCGACGACCGCTCACCGATTTCCTACGCGGTCGATCCGCGTGACTTCGCCAGGGCCGCGAAGACGCCGTCGGTGAAGGGCTGGCTCGTCGCGTGGACGTCGGATCTCGGCGGGCTGATGACGATCGACGATGAGGTCCGCGACGTATTCGAGCGCGCGGTCTCCGTGTTCCACTCGGCCGGTGCCCAGGTCGAAGCGGCGTGCCCGGACCTGAGTGATGTGCCCGAGATCGTGCGGCTCACGCGTGGCCTTCTGATGGTCGCCCGGCACGCCGACAAGCTGCCCGAGCACCGTGCCGTGCTTCAGGAAGGCCTCGTGGAGAACACGGAGCAAGGGCTCGCGCTCACGTCGCGCGACGTGGCTCGCGGCGAGCTGCTCCGCACGCGCCAGTGGCAACGCGTCCGCGAGTTCCTGGCGACGCGCGACCTCTTGATCACGCCGACGTCGGCGACGCCGCCGTTTCCGATCGAGAACCCGCATCCCGTCGAGATCAACGGCCGGCCCGTGGGCCGGATGCTGCAGCGCTCCTATCTGACCTACGCGTTCTCGGTGCTCGGCCTGCCGGCCATCTCGATTCCGTGCGGCTTCACGAGCCAGGGGCTTCCGGTGGGCCTGCAGATCGTCGGCCGGCGGCGCGGCGAGGCCGCGGTGCTGCGCGCGGCCGCGGCCTTCGAGGCCGCACACCCCTGGGCGGACCATATCCCGCCGATCGCACGGCGGCCGTGCTGACGCAGAATCGCCGGCGGGCTCACGTCCGCTGACTCAGGAGGAACCGATGGCAACGAGTCGCCGGATCAACGTCGCGTCGGGGCGATCGCTCGAGAAGCTGGCCCACTACTCACGAGCCCTGCGGGTCGGTGACACGGTGCTGCAGTCGGGCACGACGGCGATCGATCGCGCCGGCAACGTGCGGGGCGTCGGCGACGTCGCCAGGCAGGTCGAGGCGATCATGACGATCGCCGAGTGGAGCATGGGCAAGGCGGGCGGCACGCTCGCGGACGTCGTGCGCAGCCGCATCTACGTCACGGACATGCAGGTCTCCGATCGTGCCGCGCGGACCGTCGCCCGGTATCTGCGTGACGCCCGTCCGGCGGCCACGCTCGTGCAAGTCAACGGCCTCGCGCGCCCCGAGCAGCTGATCGAGATCGAGCTCGACGCCATCGACGGCGCCGGCGCCGCGGCGCAACGCATCTCGTCCGGGCGGGCCATCGAGGACGAGTACGCGTACTCGCGGGCGGTGCGCGTGGGCGACCGCGTGATCGTCTCCGGCACCACCGCGCTGAGCGCCCGAGGTGTCGTCGAAGGCAAGGGCGATCTGTATCGCCAGACGCGGCACACGATGGACACGATCTTCTCGGCGCTCGCGCAGGCGGGCGCCGCGCGCGAGGACATCGTCTACACCAAGACGTTTCTCACCGACCTCGCCCACAGCGCGGACTACACGCGCGCGTGGCTCGAGGCCCTGGGCGAGGTGCGGCCCACGTCGACCTTGCTCGGCATCCCGGCGCTCGTTCTGCCGGAGATGCTGATCGAGATCGAGGCGGAGGCGGTCATCGGCGCCGCGAAGACCCGCCGCGACATCTACACGCAGCAGCAGCGCGAGAAGCCCCGCGGCTACGCGCGGGCCGTGGAGGTCGGCGACTGGATCTGGGTCAGCGGCTGCACGTCGATGAACGCAGCGGGCGAGCCGCAGGCGGCAGGCGACTGGGCCGCGCAATCCGATCTCTCGGTGGGGACCGCGCAATGGGCGCTCGCGCAGGCCGGCGCGAGCCTCGACGACGTGGTCCGCCGGCGCACGTTCACCGTCGAGGGCGCCCGCCAGAATCGGCCGCACGGCGAGGGCCCGGCCTGGTTCGCCAAGAGCTGCCCCTCGTCCCTCGGCTGTCGCATCGCGGGGCTCGCGCGGCCCGAGCTGCTTGTCGAAGTCGAGGTGACCGCCGTCAAAGGGGCGCGCGAGAGCATCGAGTGGGTTGGTCCGGACGCCACTGACCCGCTGGACCGCGCTTAGCTTCGAGGCCGCCTCGGCTGTGCCGGGGCGCTTGCGGTTGGGGAATTTGGGGCCATCGAGGCCCCCAAGAGGTCACTCGAACATCAGGACGGTGCGCGCCACCTCGCCGGCCTTCATCGCGCGAAACGCCTCGTTCACGTCCTCGAGCTTTCCGCGCCGCGTGATCATCTCGTCCAGGCGCAGGAGGCCGCGCTGGTAGAAGTCGACGTACTTCGGCATGTCGACCTTGAAGCGGTTGGAGCCCATGCTGCAGCCCTGGATGCGCTTCTCGCGGAGGAACACGCTGCCCTCGAGCTCGATCTTTTGCCCGACCGGGATCATACCGATCACGGTCGCGGTGCCGCCCGGACGGATGCACTCGAACGCCTGCTCGGCGGCCTTCTTGAGACCGATCGCCTCGAAGGCGTACTCGACGCCGCCGTTGGTCATCTCGCGGATGGTCTTGACCGGGATCGACCTTGGACGAGTCCACGGTGTGCGTCGCGCCGAGCTCCTTGGCCTTCGCGAGCTTGTTCTCGAACACGTCGACCGCGATGATCATGCCGGCGCCCGCGATGCGGGCGCCCTGGATCACGGCGAGCCCGACGCCGCCGGCGCCGTACACCGCCACCGTCGCCCCGGCCTCGACGCGCGCCGTGTTGAGCACCGCGCCCACGCCGGTCGTCACGCCGCAGCCGATCAGCGCGCCGCGGTCGAGCGGCATGTCGTCGCGCACCTTCACGAGGCCGTTCTCGTGAACCAGCATCTTCTCGGCGTACGCGGAGAGGTTCGCGAACTGGTTCACGGGCGCGCCGTTCCAGGTGAGCTTCGGCGGCTCCTGGGGCGTGCGGACGGGCCGTGACTGGCAGAGGTGAGTCCGTCCGGTCAAGCAGTACGAGCAGTGACCGCAGAAGACCGAGAGACAGGCGATCACGTGATCACCGGTCTTGAACTCCGTGACGTGCGGGCCGACCGCCTCGACGATGCCGGCGGCCTCGTGGCCGAGGATCGCCGGGGTCGGGAACTGATAGTAGCCGTCGACGAAGTGCAGGTCGCTGTGGCACACGCCGCTGGCGACCGTGCGCACGAGCACCTCGCGCCCGATGGGCTTCGCGACCTCGACGTTCTCGATCGTGAGGGGCTTGTTGGGACCGTGGAAGACGGCGGCTTTCATGGAGAACTCCTTTCCTCTGAGGGGACGCTTGAGGGGGACGCTACGTCACACCACGCCGGACGTCAACGTGTCCGGTCCGGGACCGCTCGAGCGCGGCGTCCGGTCAGCCGCGCGCGGTCAGGATTTCCCCTCGGGCTCCCGGTCGACCGCGCGCCCGGCCGACGCCCAGCCGGTGAAGCCGACCGCGAGGTGCGCGACGTTCGGGAACCCCATCTCGCGGAGCACGTCCGCCGCGAGCGCGGAGCGCCGGCCGCCGGCGCAGTACACGATGATGCGCTTCGTCGGGTCGATCTTGCCGCTGTAGTAGTGAGAGGTCGGGTCGAGCCAGAACTCGAGCATGCCGCGCGGCACGTGGGTCGAGCCGGGAATGAACCCGACCTTGCGCCGCTCGCGGACGTCCCGGATGTCCACCACCTGCACGTCGCCGCGCGCGATCTCGGCTTCCACCTGCTCGACGGACAGATTCTCGATCCGCGTCTTCGCTTCCTCGACCATCTGCCCGACGGTCTTCTTCGGCTTCCACATGTTGGGGCTCCTCAGTCCTGTATCGTCGCACCGGAGGCGAGCTCAGGCAACGCGCGCGACGCCGCGAAGCGGCCGATGTCCTGGCGGGCGCGGTCGGTGAGCGCGTAGGTCGCGCGCTGTAGCCGCCGGAACCAGCCGTAGACGTCGCGCTGGAGAATGCGCGGCGCGTTCGGCACCAGCCCCGTTTCGCGCAGGGCCTTCAGGCTCGCGCGTCCGCCGCGCTCGATGAGGATCGCGCAGCGCAGCGCCTCCTGGCGATAGGCGGTCACGATGGGCGTGCGGGTGACGCCGCCGCGGTTCGGATCGCCGACGCGCCGCGCGTGCTCGCCGAGCAGACGCGTCAGATTCGCTGTCCGCCGGCGCGGACGGTATGGAACGGGATCGAGGACCACCTCCACGCAGGCAGCGGTGCTTCCCGGCGCGACGGTCATCAACCGAGGCCGAGCCGGCGACACAGGTCGCGCACGTCGCGCCGAAGAACGGAATGGCGGCGACCGCGCCGGCCGCGAGGTCGCCCGACGGCGAGGTACACGCGGTCCGTCATCGTGAGCCGATCGACGCCCTGGAGCACGAGGCTCAGGCTGAAGGCCAGCTTCAGCTCCACGATGACGGGCGGCTCCGCGGCCCGTATCGCGACGACGTCGCAGCCACGGACCTCGGCCTTGACGTCGTAGCCCAGACCTTCGAGGAACGCCTTCACGGCCGGATAGAGGTCGGCCTCGGCGCACGCGGGTCCGCGACGTTGCATCGACGCGATTCTACGCGGCCGACCCGCGGAAACGGCCACGTTCTCGTTCGCCTCACGGCCGGACAGACGGCCCGCGCGCGCCCGTGGTCTCTCACGTGCGCACGGCCGGCAGCACCTTCTCGCCGAAGAGCCGGACGGTCGCGACCGGGTCGACCGCGAGGCTGACGGAGAACATGAGCCGCCGCACACCGGCCGCCCGAGCCGCGCGCACCTGCGCCAGACACTCATCGGGAGTGCCGCAGATGGCCAGACGCCCGGCCAGATAGTCGAACAGGCCGAGCTCGGTCACGAGGGCGGCGTCGGCGGCGCCGGGCCGCGTGCTGTAGCGGCGGCGCAGCTCCTGAAGCGCCGCGCGATGCTCGGCGGGCACACCACGCCGAGCCAGATCGCCGCCCCCCATGACGTAGGCCGACACGAACGCGAGGATCGCGCCGATCTTGCGTCGCGAGGCGTCGCCGTCCGTGCTGCAGTCGAGACACGCGATCTGCCAGATCTCGATGTCATCCGGGTTCCGGCCGGCGGCGCGCGCCGCTCGTGCGACCGTGCTCTCCGACTCAGCGACATTCGCGGCGGCGAGGCCGTAGTTGATGAAGACGCCGTCGGCGTGGGCTCCCGCGGCGCTGAGTGAACGCGGATGCGACGCCGCGAGGAAGACCGGGCTCGGTCGCTTCACCCACGGCAGGTGCGCGGTGCCGCCACGGTACGACGCCGGGCCGCCCGCGCAAGAGCTCCTTGATGAACGCGACACCGTCGGCGAGCTCACCCGCCGGCAGACTTGCCGTCCCGAGGTTTCGCGTGCCGCTGTGGCCGACGCCGATCCCGAGCACCGCGCGCCCGGGGCCAGCAGATCGACCGACGCGATCGAGGCCGCCGCGACGGCCGGATGGCGCGTCACGAGGTTGGTCACGCAGACGGAGACCCGCGCGCGGCGCGTGTCCGAGGCCAGGAGTGTCGTCGCCACCCACGGATCCATCGCGATGCCCGGCGTGTCGGCGATGCCGACCATGTCGTAGCCGAGGGCGTCGGCCGCCTCGGCCATCGCCCGCACGAGTGCCACGTCATACGGCCAGAAGAAGAACCCGACCTCCATGTCAGGTCGCGAGCGCCGTGCGAGCCCTCACGAGGGCCGGCGGCTCAAGAGCGAATGGAGCTGTGCCGCGTCGATCCACGCCGCGAAGACCTTGTCGGCCTCGGCCTCGAGCGTGCGGACCTGCGTGACCGACTCGTCGGTGTCGTTCATGTTCTCCCGCTCCTCCATGATTCTCTCGCGGGCGCGAAGCGATCGGCAATCGCGGCCCGCGAGGCCGCTAGGGGCGCGGCGCCGCCGCCGGCGGCATGCGAACGCGCGTCCACATGTTGACGACGAAGAGCAGGACGCCACCGGCCTGTCCGAGACCACCGAGCGCGATCATCACGCGCAGAGCCGTCGAGGTCCGAGTAGCCGCCGAGCATCTCGGCCAGCGCTCGCACGCACGTGGCCACAGTCATCAACCAGTAGACGGCCTCGGCGAGCTCCGGGCGGTAGCGCCGATCGTCGCAGGCCGGCCGCGGGAACATCCACGTGGCCACGCCCATCACGATCATGAGCATGAAGCCCACCAGAAGGAGATGCACGTGCGCCGTGATGACCAGTCGCGGCGGGTAGGCTCCCGCGAGGAACTGGCCGACGCTGACGTAGGAGCCGAGCAGCACACCGGCGATCAAGAAGGCGAAGCTCGTCTTGATATAGCGGCGGATCAGAGGCGGCATTGGCGGGCTTTCACTCGTGGAGGGACCGGAGAGCGAGGAGGCCTGCTGGGGCCGGAAGGCCCGGTATGCATGGGCACTAGCTCATCGGGAGAAGCGCTGGGCGGCTCGTGCCCGTGCCTTGGCCGCTTCGTCCTCTCGGCTCCGCGGCGGCGCGTTCGTCTCGAGCGCGCCGAGCAGATTGCGTGAGACCGCGGCGACCTGGTCGATCGCCGCGAGAAACGCCGCCTCGTTGGCCTTCGACGGCTTGTTGAAGCCGCTCAGCTTCCGGACGAACTGCAGGGAGGCCGCCCGGATCTCGTCGTCGGTCACCGGCGGCTCGAAGTTGAACAAGGTCTTGATGTTTCGGCACACGGGTGCTTCCTCACGCGCCTAGCGCCGCGTGAGCTCTCTCTCAGGCGCGCCGCGACGGTCGCCTCTTCCCGGGCTGGAGGTTGATCGGGTCGACCGCGATCTCGTCGAAGTAGCCGCCCTGATGGGCGCCCTTGCTGCACGTAGATGTGCGGGTCGCCTTTGGCCAGCGCGACCTGCACGGCGTTGCCCGACGGCCCCGTCCAGTCCGGCGTGAAGTAGACGACCGCGTGGGGAATCACGCGGTTGACCGGATCGTGCTCGACCACGCAGCGCAGGCCGGGGATGTCCGGAGAGCTTCTCGACGATGATCGTGCACACGTCGATGTAGCGCTTCATCTCCGCGGCCTCGTCCTCGGCGATGAACAGCTCGAGCGCCGTGACCAGGCCGCAGATCTCTTCCTTCGACGTCTTCGCGGCGCGCCCCAGCGCCTGGTTGGGGCTCGCGTTGAGCGAGACCGCGCGCACGAGATCGCGCCGACCCGCGAGGATGCCGGTGGACTGCGGCCCGCGGATGCCCTTGCCGCCGCTGAAGCTCACGAGGTCGGCGCCGAGCCGGAGGAACTTGGTCAGGTTCTCGCGCGGCGGCAGCATCGACGCCGCGTCGACGATGACCGGCACGCCGCGGCGGTGGGCGATCGCGACGACCTGCGCCAGGGTGAGCACGCCCGGCGGGCTCGTGAACGGCGAGATCAGGTGAGGCGACGGCCGCCGTCTTCTCCGTGATCGCGTCTTCGAGCTCGAAGGGCTGCGTGCGGCGCGCCAGGCCGATCTCGACCAGCACGCCGCCGGCGACGCGGTAGGCCTGATCGTAGGCGAAGCGATGCGCGCGCTGGATCACGATCTCGTTCCGCATCCCGCGCGTGTCGGGCAATCGCGTGATCTTCGCCGGATCGTCGCCGGCGATGCACGCGGCGGCCTGCAAGATCAGTCCCGAGCTGGCGCCGGCGGTGACGAAGGCCGCCTCGGCGCCGAGCATGCGGGCGATCGCGGCTCCGGCCGCCTCGTTGAGCTCGTCGATGTTCACGAGGACCGTCGAGGCCTGGCGCATCGCCTCGAGCGCCTCGGGGCGAAGGCGCGAGCCGCCGTAGCGTGTGGTGGTCCCGGAGCCGTGAATGACGGGACGGACGCCGAGCTTCTTGTAGACGTCGGGGATCATGCGAGGCCCTCCTCCTTCATGTCGCGGATCGCCGCCTCGAACGCGGTCAGGGTCTCGCCGATGATCTCGTCGGTGTGGCAGGTGCCCGACGAGCGCCCGCCCGCCGTTGAAGTCGACGCCGTGCAGGATGAGCGCCTGACGGAGCGCCCGGCTCTGCTCGGCGCTCTTCGCGTCGAGCCGCCGCCAGTCGACGTCCTGCACCGACTGATCCGCGCCGTCGCGCGGAGGCGTGCCGGCGCCGAAGAAGATCTTCCAGTCGCTGTGATCGCCGTAGATCTTCCACGGCGACGCTCTCGCGCGCCAGGATCTCGTTCATGCCGTGGCGCAGCTTGGCCGCCTGCTGGTTGGCGAGAGCGGATCGCCTGGCCGTCGGCCACCGAGGACGAGCATCGCGACTCCGGCCGCGGCCGACAGCGGATTGGCGTTGAAGGTGCCCGCGTGGGCGATCTTGGCGCGGCGATTCTCCTCCGCGGTCGGCTTCGTGGCCAGATAGCTCATCACGTCCTCGCGGCCGGCGCAGGCGCCGCCGGAAGCCCGCCGGAGAGGATCTTCGCCATCGTCGTGAGGTCGGGCCGGATGCCGAGCTTTCCTGGGCGCCGCCGGGCGCCACGCGGAAGCCGGTGACGACCTCGTCGAAGATCAGCAGCACGTTCGCGCGCCGGGTCTCCTCGCGAAGCGCGGCGACGAAGGACGCCGGCGCCGGCACCGAGCCGAAGTGACCGCCGGTCGGCTCGATGATCACCGCCGCCACGTCGCCCTTCGCGAGTCGCGCGCGCACCGCGGCGATGTCGTTGGGCGGCAGCACGGAGACCAGATCGACCACCTCGGGAAGCTGGCCGGCCTCGGGCTCGGCCTCGTAGGGCGCGCGCACGCCGACCTCGAGCCCCTCGTGCCAGCCGTGGAAGTGGCCCGGCGAACTTGACGACGTGACGCTTGCCCGTGAACGCGCCAGGCCAGCCGCACGGCCATGTGGGTGGCCTCGGTGCCCGTCCCGGTGAAGCGCACGCGCTCGGCGCTCGGCACGAGCCGGCACACCCACTCGCCCCACTCGACTTCCTTCTCGTGACACGCGCCGTAGTGGTGCCGCGCAGCGCCTGCTCGCGCACGGCCTCCGCCGACCTGTCGCGGATTGTGCCCGAGGAGCAAGGCGCCATGCCCCATCCAGTAGTCGACATAGCGGTTGCCGTCGACGTCCCACTTGTAGGCGCCATCGGCGCGGGCGACGTAGAGCGGGAACGGCTGCATGCGGCGGTTGTCGTGAGTCACCGCGTCGGGGAAGAGGCGCCGGGCGCGCTCGTACAGCGCGCGCGAGGCGGGCAGTGCGTCGGCGTAGCTGTCCTGGAGCTTGGACGAAGCGGCGAGGCGGGCCATGAGAATCTCCTCTGATTAGAGGCCGTGATTATCGGCGACGCCGGTACGTTACGCCCGTCATCCGGCGCCGGTCAAGGAAGGCATCCACGCGGCGCTCGCGTTCGCGGTAGTATCTCCGCTCGCGGAGGATCCCTCATCGCGCGTCGTCCGTCGTGCCTGTCTCGGTCGTCGTCGCCGCCGTGCTCGTCTCTCCCGTGTCACGACCCGGGCCCAGCGCGCAGCCGGCCACGCTCGAGCCGCACCAGCAGCTCCTGCGCGAGATCTATCAGGAGCTGATCGAGATCAACACGACCAACTCCGTCGGCGACAACACCAAGGCGGCGGAGGCGATGGCTCGCCGGCTGATCGCCGCCGGGTTCCCGGCCGCCGACGTCCAGGTGCTGGTGCCGACTCCGCGCAAGGGCAACATGGTGGCGCGCCTGCGCGGCACCGGGGCCCGACGGCCGCTGCTGCTGCTGGCTCATCTCGACGTCGTCGAGGCGAATCGGGAAGACTGGTCGGTCGATCCCTTCAAGCTGCTCGAGCGGGACGGCTACTTCTACGGCCGCGGCACCACCGACGACAAGGCCATGGCCGCGTCGTTCGTGGCGAATCTGATCCGCTACCGGCGGGAAGGCTTCGTGCCCGACCGCGATCTCGATCGTGGCGCTGACGGCGGACGAAGAGGGCGGCGGGCACAACGGCGTGGTGTGGCTCCTCAAGGAGCATCGCGCGCTGATCGACGCCGAGCTGGCGATCAACGAGGGCGGCGGCGGCGCGCTGCAGAAGGGACGGCGCGCGGTCAACAGCCTCCAGGCGAGCGAGAAGATCGTCCAGAACTATCGGCTCGAGGTGACGAACCGCGGCGGGCACAGCTCGCTGCCCGTCAAGGACAACGCGATCTGGCACCTCGCCGGCGGCCTGGCGCGGCTGGCCGATTTCGACTTCCCGGTCAACCTCGACGAGGTGAACCGGCAGTTCTTCGAGCGCACGAGCGCGCAGATCGGCGGATCGCTCGGGGACGACGTCCGCGCGGTCGCGACCGGCAACCGCGATCCGGCGGTCGTGGCGCGGGTCGCCGCGCTGGGCCCGGTGTTCAACTCGCGGCTGCGCACGACGTGCGTGCCGACGAGGCTCGAGGGCGGCCACGCCGACAACGCGCTGCCGCAGACGGCCCGCGCCGTCGTGAACTGCCGCGTGCTTCCGAACGAGACGGAAGAGGACGTGCGCCAGCAGCTCGTCCGCGCGCTCGCGAACGACAAGATCAAGGTGACGCCGACCGAACAAGTTCTTCCTGAGCCCGCCGTCGCCGCTCACGCCCGAGATCATGAGGCGCGGTGGAACGGGTGACGCAGGCGCTCTGGCCCGGCGTTCCCGTCGTGCCGACGATGTCGACCGGCGCCACCGACTCGAGATATCTGCGCTCCGCCGGCATTCCGGCCTACGGCACATCCGGGATGTTCGGCGAGGTCGACGACATCCGAGCCCACGGCCGCGACGAGCGGATGCTCGTGCGGTCGCTCTACGAGGGGCAGGAGTATCTCTATCGGCTCGTGAAGGTGCTCTCGTCCAAGCCGTAGAACAGCGACGCCGGTCAACGCGTCTCGGCGCTGACCGGCGTCGGGAAACTCTCGGGGAAGGTCGCCGCTCTACTCGAGATCCAGCTCGTCGCGCTTCGGCCCGACCGTCTTCATCGTCTCGAACCCGTTCTCGACCATGTCGCAGTAGAGCTCGACTCGGTTACCGTCCGGATCGAAGAAATAGACGCTCCGGGTCACGTTGTGCTCGGCGGTGCTGTCGAGCGGGATTCCCATTCGCTTGAGCTCTTTGTAGGCGGCCTTGAGCTCCTCGAAGTTGTCGAGGCGCCACGCGACGTGGTGCAGGCCCGGCTGAGTCTTCGCCGGCGGCTCGCCGGTCGCCTGCTGGAAGAGCGCCAGGTCGTGGTGCTCCTTGCCGAAGCTGAGGAACACGGCGCCGCGCTCGAGATTCTCGTGAGCCACCTTCAGGCCCAGGGTCTGCGTGTAGAAGTCCCGAGATTTCTCGGCATTTCGGACGTTCAGCACGACGTGACCGAGCCGCTTCGCCTGGATCATGGTGTCCCTCCCCGGAGCACCGAGGGCGCTCCCGTGTACCCTCACGCTGCGCTTACTTTACCGCGCTTTCGCCCCCGCTGCGCAACCCTCGATTGCAGCGCGCCGCGAATTCTGGAACGCGAGCGCGACTCCGTGCCGGACGCATGCCGCTCACGTGGCGCGAGCGTCGGCCGCGACGACGCGACGCTCGCGGCGCTCGACGCCGCCGCGCACGAGGGGAACCAGCTCGCGCCCGAACTCGATCGCGTCCTGGAGCGGATCGAATCCGCGGATCAGCACGGTGCTTGCCCCGGCGTCGTAGTAGTCGAGCAAGGATTCGGCGACCTGCTCGGCGGTCCCGACCAGCGCCGTGGTGCTGCCGGCGGCTCCCGTGGCGGCGGCGATCGCGGTCCAGAGGCGCTTGTCGTGCACCTCACCCCGGCCGGCAAGATCGAGCAACCGCTGCGAGCCGATGCTCTGCGGCCGAGCCGGCGTCGTCGCACCGCTCCGCAGCTCCACGATGCGCTCGAGAATGCCGCGCGCGCGGGCCCAGGCTTTCTCCTCGGTCGCGCCGAGGATCGGACGCACCGACACGCTGAACCGCGGCGCGCGGCCTGGAGGCGCGGCGGCGCGCACCTCCGCGATCGATTGTCGGATGGCCGCGACCGGCTCACCCCAGAGCGCGTAGACGTCGCAGTGGCGGGCGCCGACCGCGAGTGCCGCGCCGGAGGCGCCGCCGAAGTAGATCGGAATCGCCGGCTGCTGCAGCGGCTTGACCTCGGAGAAGGCGCCGCGCACCCGGTAGAATTCGCCGTCGAAGTCGAATGGACGGCTGCTGGTCCAGGTGCGGCGCAGGACTTCGAGATACTCGTCGGTCCGCCGGTAGCGGGCGTCGTGGTCGAGGAAGTCGCCGTCGCGCTGCTGCTCGACGTCGCTACCGCCGGTGATGATGTGGAGCGCGATGCGGCCGCCGGTCAGGTGGTCGAGCGAGGCGGCTTTCCGCGCGGCGAGCGTCGGCGCGACGAACCCGGGGCGATGGGCGATGAGGAAGCCGAGCCGCGTCGTGGCCGCGGCGGCGTGCGCCGTGACCACGAAGCCGTCGGCGCCGGTCGAGCCGTAGCCGACCAGCACGCGGTCGAAGCCGCCTTCCTCGTGGATGCGGGCGAACTCCGCGATGAAGCGCGGATCGACGGCGCCGGTGATGATCGACTTGCCGTAGATCTCCGACGCCAGGGTCGTCGAGATCATCCCGATGATTTCGATTCCGGAGCTCCGCACGGTCACCTCCTCCTCAGGGCCGACGCAGCTGCTCGAGGATCTTCACGCGGTGAAGGAAATGCCCCGCCGGCCGCCTGGCGACCGGCGGGGCATTGGCGTCGACTCAGGAACCCCGCAGCTACGCGATCACCCGGTTGAGGAAACGCTCCGGCGGCCGCTCGCCCCACTGAGAAACCAGTCCGTCGTCGGCCGAGATCAGGTTCGAGCCGTTCTTCGCGTTCAGCCGGTCGGTGTCGGACCAGTGCTCGTGCACGCGGCCCCAGGGATCCGACCAGTAGTCGTAGATCTGGCTACCGAGCAGATGACGCCCGATTCCCCACATGTGCTCGTACTTGCCGAGCTTCTGCAGGTGCTCATGACCGGTGAACACGTCGTCGATGTCGGCCACCTCGAACGAGAAATGATTCAGGCCGGCGCGCTCGTTCCGGACGCAGAAGAACACGTGGTGGTCGACGTAGGTGGCGCCGCGATCGAGCCGGTTGAACGAGCCGATGATGTTGTCCTTGTTCCCGGCGTAGACGTCGTCCGAGCAGATGAAGCCGAGCGTGTCGCGGAACCAGCGGGCCGTCTCCACGACCTTCGGCGACGCCATGACCGCGTGACCGATCCGCTTGACTCCGGGACGGGCCCAGGTGGATCCGCATCACCTTGCCGGCGCGCTTGAGCCCTTCGTCCCCGAGGTTGAGGGCTGGCGCTTCACGACGATCGGTTTGAGCTTCTTGATCCCGTACACCACCTCGATCTGGTAGCCGTTCGGCTCTTTCAGCCGGACGCGCTTGCCGCCGCCGGGCTCGTCGATGTCCTCGACCCCCGAGGCGCCCGGGGCCTTGGCGACCTTCTTCAGATCGTCCAGGCTGGCCGCGTAGTAGGCGATACCCACGAAGCCGGGGTCGCCCTTCTCCGTGACATGAAGGTGGTGAGATGCATCGGTGCCCCGCATGTAGAGCGCGGTGTTCGTCCGGGCCGCCCGGACCATGCCGAAGTTGGTGAGGAACTCCTCCGCCGTATCGAGGTCCGGCGCTCGGAGCCGCCCGTATGCGAGATCGGTCACCTTGATGAATGCCATCGCCTGTCCTCCTGTGTTCAGACGCTCGACATGCTAGACCACCGGCAATTCCAGGGCAAGAAGCGAGGGAGGACTCAACGCCCCATGAGGCGATCGTAGGACGACGAGATCCGGTCGATCAGTTGCGGATCGACCGTCGTGGCGCCCACCGTGTTGAACTGCACGCGCACGCTTCCGTCGGCCTGCGTCTGTACCAGCGCGACCACCTGGATCCCACTGAGGTCGCCGCGCAAGGTCCCGGTCGAGCGGTCTTCCTGGTTGATCCGCACGCCCTGCTCCAGCATCGCGTTGCGCGCGGCGGACCACGAACGATCGAACGTCGAGACGGGAGCCGGCGCGGAGACACCCGGCGCCGCTTGGTAGTACGTGCAGCCGGCGAGCAGGCTCGTGCAGAGCCCCAGCGCGAGCACGACTCGACGGGCGGTCATTTCGCGCGCCGTGTCGGACGCGACCTTGGTCCACGTCTTGTCGGGGTTGTAGATCTTCATCGCTTGCGCAATCTGGGCGGTTCTCGGCCCGAGATCCTTCTGATACACGATGCCGTCGTGGCTCACCATGAACGTCATGATGCCCGAGACGGCGTACGTGGCGGGGAACGCCACGAGGGCGAACCCGCCGATCATGTGCCCTTGACGACGAAGTCGTAGAGCGCCGCCAGGCGCGGCGGGACCCTGCGAGAGCAGCAGGCGAAACAGGTAGCCGTTGTAGGGCGACCGCTTGCCGGGCTCGGGTCTCGTGTATCCCGCCGCCCTCGCCTCCGCGACGAGCGGGCCGATCGGGCTCTGCTCTCTCGCCGGGCCGTGTCGGCCAGTAGAGACCGTCCCGTTTGCCCTGGGTGCTCTCCGAGGCGCTGGGCGAACTCGAGCATGCCGGCCCCGCGATCCCTCGAGTAGTATTCGCGCTGCGCGTCGACGTAGGCCAGGCTCACCTGGATCGTGGCGAGCTCGTTTCGCCCGACCCGACGGTAGAGGATCTCGTCGTCGCCGGCGTCGGTATCCCAGAACCATCGCGGGCCGTCAGGCACGAGCGGGATGGGGAGCGGATAGTCGTCGTCGCCGACGTAGAGGACGACCTTGCCGCCGCCGCCCTCGAGCCGGTGCTTGCGATCGTAGGCCGTCACGAACCGCTGGAATCCCGCACGATCGGCGACGTTGTCACCGGACCAGACGATAGGGACCCCTTTGGGGCCGAGGATCTCGACGATTGCCTTTCGGTCCTCGGCACGAAACGCTGCGACGAGCGCCGTTGACGGCGTCGTCAGGGACTCGAAGCTCTTCTGCCCGGCCGCGGCGAAGTGCGTCGCCCTGCAGACCGATCACGAGCGCGAGTGCGATGCTCAGAGCTTTCATCGCCGTCCTCCGCCTCTCGAGCCACCGCCGCCGCCACCGCCGCCGCCCCCTCGAACCACCACCACCACCGCCACCGCCGCCACCGCCGCCTCGGCTGCCACCGCCGCCGCCACCGCTGTAGCTGCTTCCGCCGCCTCGGCTGCCGCCGCCGCTGTTGCCGCTCGCGCGTGAGAAGCTCACGCTGGACTGGCCACGCTGGCTGTCGGCGCGCGTCTGGCTGCCTGCTGCCCCATGCCCTGGAACGCTCCGGACTCACGCCCGCCGCCGCCGCCCTCGCCGAGCGTGCTGGCGCTCGGGCCGCGTTGCCCCGCCCCGCCCCCGCCTTCGCGAGTGCTGGCGCTCGGGCCGCCTCCGCGGCCTCCATCCTGACGGCCGCCCCCTGATCGCCTCGGCCTTTGTAGGCGTCGCGCGTACCCGCCTGGGGACTACTGCCGCGGTTGTACTTCTGCTGCGTGCCCTTGTCACGATACTGGGCGCCCCCGCGGTGCTCGGGATTGTGCTTGAACGAGTCCCTGCCGCCCTGGCCGCCGCTGCCCGCTCGTTCTTGATCTGGGTGGCCTTGTCACCGCGATTGACGTTGTTGGTGAAGTTGTTGTTCTTGTTCACGTCGATGTCGACGTCGCCGCCGCCCCAGTTACAGCCGCCCCACACGGCCGCGCCGACTGCCATTCCGACGCCGAACGACAGCGCCGCTGCACCCACGGGTACGCGGGCGGGTACGGGTAGTACGGCGGGTAGGCGGGCGGATAGGATCCGTACACGACGGTGGGGTTGTAGGCCGGGACGTAGATCACCTGCGGATTTGCCGGCTCGATCTTGATGACGGTCTGCTCCGCCGGTTGTGGGGAGCCGGCGGCTGACCCGCCGGCGGCGGAGGCGGCGGCGCGCTCTCGGCCTGCTCGACGATCACCTTTTGCTGCTCGTTCGATTTCAGATTGCCCTGCGCCTGCGCCTTCGCGCGCATGCGCTGGATAGCGTCCATGGTGTCCTTCCTCTGGTCGAGGAAGGCGTCGCCGAGCTTCTGCATCCAGTCGATCTTCTCGTTCAGGATGTCCAGCGTCTGGGGAAGCTGCAGAGCGACTTCACGCTGTCGTCCCAGTCGTACTTCTTGAGCTCCTCGTTGAGCGCCGCGTCCTTGAGATTCGGCTTGGACTTCATCAGCCGCGCTGCCTGGATGACCTCGAGCGGGTACGTGGACGCCATCAGCACCTGCGCCACGAGCGGATCCGGATAGAGCGCGATGGGCGCGACGATCGCTTCGAGCTCCTCCGGCTTGAACGGCTGAACGTCGCCGTCGCCCGGCTGGGCGGCTGGCGCCGCCTGTTGCGGCGAGGCCGGCGCCGCCTGCTGAGGCGGCGGGGCCTGCTGAGCCCGCGGAAGCGGTGGCGCGGCGAGCAGGATGCGCGAGCGTGACCGGCAGCCGATCGGGCCGCAGATGTTCCAGATCCGGCGTCTCATGTTTCCTCCGATGCGCACTGTACTACCTTCCGTAGGCGGGCCGCCGAACGACCGCGTCCTTCATGCCCTTGAGCCGGATGCCCAGGCTGATCATCAGGATTCCGACCACGATCGCGAACGCGCCGATCAGCCACAGCACCGCGAGCGCCCCGCGCCCGGCGCGACGATGAGGACGACGCCGAACAGGACGGTCAGCACCCCGTTCAGCGCGAGCAGCCACTCGTTCCTCAGCTCGCGACGCAGATGAAATGCCGCGATGATCTCGAAGACGCCGCGCACGATGGCCCACACCGCGATCACGTAGAGGAGCACGAGCGCGGTGACCCCAGGCATGAAGCAAGGTCACGACGCCGGCCGCGAGGCTCGCCAGGCCGGCCAGGAAGACCGCCCACGAAAACCCCTCGCGCCGCCGCGCGAGCGCCCACAGGACCGCCAGGATCCCGTCGATGAAGAGATAGCCGCCGTACAGGAGGACGAGGACCGCCAGGGTGAGCCCGGGCCAGAAGAACGTGCCGATGCCGAAGAGCACCGCGAAGACGCCCGCGCAGGACGAGTGCCCACCAGTTCTGTGCCAGTGTGCGAAGCATTGTCGCGCCTTTCCGCCCCTCAACGTCGGGCGCATCTCCGTGATGGGTCCGGTCGAGCCCCAGTGCGCGCTCCAGAGAATCGGGGGCCGCGACCGGCCAACAATGGGACCTTGGTCGGATGCCGGAGCGGTGTAGGACTTTGGTCCCACTATGCCCAACGGGCCGGCGCCGGTTCAATGCCCCGACAGAGGATGGGAGGTCTGACTCATGGAGCTCAAAGAGATGATGCAGGTCGCGATCGACGTCGGCACACGGTTCGGCATCCGCATCGTCGGGGCGATCGCGCTGTGGATCGTCGGACGGGCGGTCATCAATTTCTGCGGGCGACTGATCAACCGCGGGCTGGTCAATCAGCACATCGACCCCACGCTCGGCCGCTACGTCGCGTCGGCCGTATCGATCGCGCTGAACGTCGTCCTGGTCATCGCGGTCCTCGGAATCTTCGGCGTCGAGACCACCACCTTCGCGGCGGTGATCGCCGCCGCCGGCGTCGCGATCGGGATCGCCTGGGGCGGCATGCTCGGCAACTTCGCGGCCGGCGTGTTCCTCGTGATCTTTCGCCCGTTCAAGACCGGCGATTTCGTCAGCGCGGGCGGCGTGACCGGCACCGTGCACGAGATCGGGATGTTCGCCAGCAGCATCGACACGCCCGACAACGTACGGACCATCATCGGCAACAATAAGATCGTCAGCGACACGATCCAGAACTTCTCGGCCAATCCCTACCGGCGCGTGGATCTCACGGCGCAGCTCGCCCACGGCGTTGACGTGAGGACGCGGTTGCGATGCTGAAGGACCGGATCGCGAAGATCCCGAACGTGCTGACGGAGCCCGCCCCCGACGTGGAGATTCTCCAGTTCACCCTGGCCGGACCCGTGCTCGCCGTCCGGCCGTACTGCAACAACACGCACTACTGGCAGGTTTACTTCGACACCAACCGGATGATCCGCGACTCGTTCGCCTCGGCGCGGTATCCGGTGCCCGAGCAGCACTTCCGGGTCCAGAGCCCCGCCGGCTGATTCACTGCTGGCCGAGGTAGGCCTCGCGGATTCGCGCGTCGCGCGCGAGCTCCGACGGGGCGCCCTCGGCGCACGATGCGCCCCTGCTCGAGGACGTAGGCGCGGGCCGCGATCGCGAAAGCCTGCACGATGTTCTGCTCGACCAGCAGGACCGCGACGCCCTCCGCGTGGATCGCGGCGACGACCTCGAACACCTGATCGACGATCTGCGGCGCCAGGCCGAGCGAGGGCTCGTCGAGCAGCAAGAGCCGCGGCATCGCCATCAGGGCGCGGCCGATCGCGACCATCTGCTGCTGACCGCCCGAGAGCGAGCCGGCCAGCTGTCGGCGTCGCTCGCGCAAGATCGGGAAGGTCGCGTAGACGCGCTCGAGGCTCTGACTTCGCCGCGCCCGCGCCGCCGGCGCGTAGCAGCCGATCTCGAGATTTTCCTCGACCGTCATCGCCGCGAAGAGGCGGCGGCCTTCCGGGACCAGCGCAATCCCGTGGCCGCAGAGCGCGTGCGGCGGGACCGACGACAGATCGCGCTCGTCGAGCCGCACGCGTCCGGCGCGCACCGGCAGCAAGCCGGCGATCGCATCGATGAGCGTGGTCTTCCCGGCGCCGTTCGGCCCCACGACGGTGACGAGCTCGCCGGTGCCGACGGCGAGCGACACGTCCCAGATCGCGACGGCATCGCCGTAGCCGACCTCGAGGCGCTCGACGTCAGCATAGGCTTTCCGAGATACGCGCGAACCACGTCCGGATCGCGCATGACCTGACGCGGCAGACCTTCGGCGATGACCCGGCCGCCGCTCAGCACCACCACGCGATCGGCGAGGTCGAGCACGGCGCGCATGATGTGCTCGACGAAGACGACGGTGGTGCCGCGGTCGCGAATCCGGCGGACGAGGCTCAGCGCGGCCGTCATCTGCGCCGGCGTCAGGCCCGAGAGCACCTCGTCCAGCAGCACCAGCCTCGGCTCGGACGCGAGCGCGCGCGCGAGGTCGAGAAATTTTCGCTCGAGCAGATTCAGCTCGCCCGGCAGCGCGTCGGCCTTGGCCTCGAGGCCGGTGAAGGCGAGCCAGGCGCGCGCCAGGCTTCGGCCGGTCGCGCGGCCGTGCCCGCCGCCGAACATGACCGCGAGGGCGACGTTGTCGACGACCTTGAGCCGGCCGAACGAGCGCGGAATCTGATAGGTGCGAGCCACGCCGAGTCCGGCGATCCGATGCGCGCGCACGCGAGCGATGTCCTGGCCGTCGAGCACGACGCGGCCGCCGTCGGCCTGGTAGTAGCCGCTGACCACGTTGATCAGGGTCGACTTGCCCGAGCCGTTCGGCCCGATGAGACCCAGGATCTCGCCGGCGCGCACCTCGAGCGTCACGCCGGCGAGCGCCTGCAGACCGCGGAACGCCTTCTTCACGTCGGTGCAGCCCAGCAGCGCCATCGATTCGGCTCGTGCCGGCCGCTCGGCGTCCAGCGCCACGACGGCGCTCGCCGGCGTCTCGACGAGGGCGCCGCCCGGCGCCACGCGCGGCGCAGGCCTCCCGCGACGCCGTCGGGCAGGAAGACGATGACGATGATCAGGATCGCGCCGATCAGCGCGCGGTTCAGGACCGCGCGCTCGCCGCCGGTGAGGGACTGGGTCAGCGTGGTGACGATGACGGCGCCGAGCGCCGGGCCGTACCAGAAGCGCGTCCCGCCGAGCGCGGCCATCATGATCGCGTCGACCGCGAGCCCGACGGCAAACGGTCTCGGCCACGGTCACGTACGTCACGAACATCGCGTGGATCCCGCCGATCAGCCCGGCGATGAAGCAGCTCAGCGCGAATGCCACGAGCTTGTAGCGATAGGTGGGGACGCCGAGAACTTCGGCGACATCCTCGTCGTCGCGAATCGCGAAGAGCCCCATGCCCCAGCGGGAGCGGTAGATCGCGAGCGCGGCGACGGTCGAGAAGAGCGCGACGGCGAGCGCCAGGTGATAGAGCGTCGTCGCCGGACCGCCGAAGAGCGTCGGCACCGGGACCGCGGCCAGGAACACGCCGGGCCCGCCGTCGAGCCCCGTGTTGAGGGCGATCGTCGACAGCACGAACGTCACCGCGAGCGTCAGGAGGCCGAAGAGCTCGCCCGTACGCCGCGGACGCGGAAGACGACGGCGGCGATCGCGCTCCCGAGGAGCGCGGCGACCAGCCCGGCTGCCGGCAGGGTCCACAGAAACGGGACATTGAAGGCGGTCGCGAGAGTCGCCGTCGTGTAGACGCCGGCGCCGAAGAAGGCGGCGTGACCGAAGCTGAAGTATCCGGCATAGCCGCTCAGGATGTTCCAGCTCGTCGCCAGCGACACCCAGAAGAACACGAGATAGAGGAACGATTCGTAGAAGGCCGGGAGCTTCAGCGCCGGCACGAGCGCTAGCGCCGCACCCGCGACGACGAGCGGGACCGCCGGTGGGAGGCGAGACACGCTCAGAGCTCGGGTCGCAACAATAAGATCACGATCAGCAAGGTGAACGACACGAGGGGCGCCCAGCCCGGCGCGGTGACCGCCATCGTCAGCGCCTCGCTGGCGGCGATGAAGATCGAGGCGGCGAGCAGGCCGAGCGCGTTGCCCAGCCGGCCGATGATGACGGCGGCGAACACGACGCCGATCCACGAGTAGATCTGCGACGGCGCCAGGGTGTGGTTGAGCGCGATGAAGAGGCCGGCGACGGCCGCGTACGCGGAGCTCAGGCCGGCCAGCAGCAGCGCCAGCCGGCGGCGGTTCACCCCGAACGCGCTGGCCATCGGCCCGTCCTGCGCGCTCGCGCGCGCGGCCTTGCCGAGATAGCTCCAGCGAAGCCACGCCCAGGTCGCCAGGGTCAGGGCCGTCGCGGCGACGAACGCGAGGAGCCCGCCGAGTCCGACGAAGAACGGGCCGAGCTTCAGCGAGGTGCGCATGTACGGCGACTCGAGACGCCGAAAGTCGGCGGTCCAGATCCACTGGATCAGGCTCTCGAGGATCACCGTGAGCCCGAAGGTTACGATGAGCGACGTGAGCTCGTCGATCTTGAGGCGAAGGAATCCTTCTTCGAGCACGATGCCGACCACGAAGAATCCCGGCACGATCACGATCAAGGTGAGGATCGGGTCGAGACGGAACGCGGTCGCGAGCTGGTAGGTGAGGTACGCCCCGAGGAATGCCAGCGCGAAGTTGGCGAGGTTGATGACGCGGAGCAGGCCCCACGTCAGGCTGAGTCCGAGTCCGAGCAGCGCGTAGAGCCCGCCGGTGAAGAGCCCGGCGAGCAGCGACTGACCGATCAGGTTCAGGCTGGGCAGTGCGCGGCGCTCCCTCGGCGCTCCTCACGAGGAGTAGAGAGGCAATCGCTGACCCGGCGGCAAGCTGGCGACCGCGTCCTCCAGTGTGCGCGCCTGGCGCCACTCGCTCGCGGGCCGCACGTAGCCGTTCGTGCCGACCTGGTCGATGCCCCAGTAGACCTCGAGGTTGTTGCCGTCGGGGTCCTGGAACTCCACGGCGATCTGACAGCCGGCGCGCCGGCGTCCTCGAAGACGATCGGCACGCTGTGCTTGCGCAGCCACGCCCGCGCGCGGAACACCTCGTCGAGTGTCGCCACCTCGAACGCGAAGTGGTTCAGGCTGCTCGGATCGCTCTGCCGGGCGCCGCCGACCAGCGCGACGCCGTGGTGGTCGGCGTTGCAGCGCATGAAGACCATCCCGCCGGGCACCATGCTGTCGGGATAGCGATCGCTGATCGCGAGGCCGAGCACCTCGGTGTAGAAGCGCACGGAGCGCTCGATGTCGGTGACGTTGAGCACCACGTGGCCGAGCTTGCGCAGCTGAAACTGGAGCGGAGCGTCCGATGGGTCCGCCATGCGCGTCGTCCTCCTTGGTCTCGCTACTCCGTCGCCAGCACGCGCCGCCGCTCCCGGTGATAGTCGGAGAGCTTGAGGTTGGCGGACGTGATCGTCTGAGTCTCCGCCGCCACGCGCGCGACGTCCTTGCCCGGGATCATCACGTAGAGCTCGTCCTCGCCGAGATCGGTGTAGACCCGATTGCCCACGCAGCCCGTGCTCGCGATCACGCCCTGAGCGAGCGATGCGGGCAGGGCCATGCACGTGGGACGTCCCAGAAGCGGCGCGCGCGCCGCGATTCCGGCGCGCAGCGCGGCCTCTTGCAAGAGCATCACGCGGCCGGGCCGGCCGGCCACGAGCACCACGTCCGGATCGACCGGTGTTTCGGCGAGCGGCGCGTAGATCACGACACCCGGCGTCTGGGGCAAGCGCGCAATTCCCGGAACTTCCTCCATCTTCAGGTAGCCGAGCTCGGTCATCAGCCCGAGCGTCTGCGGGAGCTCGCCGGCGCGCTCGGGCGGCAAGGGGATGTTAGTGCGTGTAGCTGCCGATCGGACAGTTGTGGTGATCGGCCGGAACCGTGTAGAAGGTCGCTCCGCGGCGGCCAGCCGCCAGAAGCTGCAGCCCGAGGGCTCGGTGCCGCTGAATTTCGCGACGCCCGGGGCGGGGAGGAACGGAACGCGACGGCTACGGGCCGGCGCTGGAGGCCGAGAGCTCCAGTGAGCTGCCGCTCGACAGCACGATAGTCGATCATCGTTGGCCTCTGATCCTGAGTCGGGGTTGAGGATTCGTCCGGCCGGCACGTGCGCGTCACCTCCCTGCGAGATGGCGGCCGAACACCGGGCACTATACTGCGGTGCACGAGCTCAAACCAGTGAGCCGGCGTGAAGTGAGCGGGACGCGGACGGAGAGAAAACTGAGTGGGGCCAAGCAGGCCCCTCCGGCCGAATCTATCCGGCCTGCGGCGGCATGGGCGGGACCGGCGGCGTCATGCCGCTCGGGATCCACACCCAGTAGTACGGCGTGGCGCCCCCGTCACCCGTAGAGCTGCCAGCGTCCTTCCTTGAAGTTATACGTGCGATCCGATTCGACAGACGGCCGAGCCGGCCGGCCTCATGGGCGTCGACGGCACGGTCGTCAGAGTCGCCCCGCTCGGGATCCAGACCCAGCAGTAGGGCGTGCCTCGGCCGCCACCGTAGAGCTGCCAGCGTCCCTCGGGATACACGACCCGATCCGATACGGCCGGCGCCACGGCGTCGTTGCCAGCGGAACCACCACCGTCGCAGGCGCAGGGGCCGGCGATCGGCGCCATGACGACCGTGCATCGGCGTGGACCGTCTCGACTTCATTCAGGGGCATCTTCTGTGCCACGCAGGTGATCGACCGACGACAGGTCGCGGAAGGTAACGTGATTGCGTGGCGTTAGAAAAGTCGCGCGCGGTCTGCGGCGGGACAGCGGTGGGGGCGCGACGTTCCTGTATCACGTAAGAACTGCACGCGCTTTTTGCGTCATCCGGTATCTACCTGCTGCTGCTTTAGTCCGGCGGAGTCCATCGCTTCGCGTTACCATCCCGCGTGAGTCATAGCCAGGAGAGGAGACCTTCGATGCTTGCGATCTGGGTGAAAGTGCGCGTGAAGGCGGATCAGAAGAAGCGGTTCCTGGAAGCGATCGAGATCGATGCACTCGGCTCGGAGCAGAGACGAGCCGGGTTGCCTGCAGTTCAACGTGCTCCAGGACGAGCAGGACGAGAACGTCTACTACTTCTATGAGGTCTACAAGGATATGGCGGCACTCGAGGCCCATCGGGCAGCGCCGCACTACGCGACGTGGCGCGCCGCGGCCGATACCCTGGACGGGCCGACCGCCCCGACGCGGTGCAAGACGGTGTTCCCGGCTGACCGCGCCTATTGGGGAAGATGTAGCGGCCCGAGCGTCAGCTCGAGCGCTGGTTCGCTGTCCGCTGGACATCGCTGCTGTCACCGCTCGATCACCCCACCCGGGGTGTCCGGTAACGCGGCGACGTGTCGAATCACGCAGTTCGAGCGCGCGGTAGGCGTGGCGCGCGGTTTGCTTATGCGGATTTACGAGTAATGGCGTCGATGCTATCGGACCGTCTGTTCGGGCTCTTCTCGTCGGACCTGGCGATCGACCTGGGGACGGCCAATACCCTCGTGTTCGTCCGGGGACGGGGCATCGTCCTCAACGAGCCGTCGATCATCGCGATCCGCAAGACCGACAACGAAGTGATCGGCGTTGGCCACGAGGCGAAGGCGATGCTCGGCCGAACGCCAGAGAACATCCAGGCGCTGCGCCCGCTGAAGGACGGCGTCATCGCCGACTTCGACGTGACCGAGCGGATGCTGCAGTACTTCATCGAGCGGGCGCGCCAGATTTCTTCCGGACGAAAGCACGCCTGGGTCCTCGACCGGCCGCGGGTCGTCGTCGGCGTGCCCTCGGGAATCACCCAGGTCGAGAAGCGCGCGGTCCGCGACGCCGCCCTGCAGGCCGGCGCGCGCGACGTCTATCTGATCGAGGAGCCGACGGCGGCGGCCATCGGCGCCGGGCTGCCGATTCACGAGCCCGGTGGGCACCTGATCGTCGACATCGGCGGCGGGACCACCGAGGTCGCGGTCATCTCGCATGTCCGGCACGGTGTACTGCAACTCGGTGAGGATTGCCGGCGACGAGATGGACGAGGCGATCATCCAGCACATCAGGAAGCACTACCGGCTCCTCGTGGGTGAGCGACGCGCCGAAGAGATCAAGATCGCGCTCGGCTCGGCCCATCCCGAGGCGCTGGAGCGGAGCTCGATCGAGGTCAAGGGCCGCGATCTCGTCGACGGCGTACCGAAGACGCTCGTCATCACCGACGAGGAGATCCGCGAGGCGCTGCGCGAGCCCGTGATGACGATCGTCGAGACGGTCAGGACGTGTCTCGAGCGGACGCCGCCCGAGCTGGCGGCCGACATCATCGAGAAGGGCGTGGTGCTGACGGGTGGCGGCGCGCTGCTGCGCGGGATGGACTGGCTACTGCAGCACGTGACTCAGCTGCCCGTCCGCGTCGCCGACGATCCGTTGAGCTGCGCCGCGCGCGGCGCCGGCCGGGCGCTCGACGATCTCGAGCTCCTGAAAAGAGTCGCGATTCCCGCCTGACGCCTTAGTCGACGCCGAAATCGTAGACCCGGCCGGACGCGCCGGCAGCCATGCCGTAGTTGAGCACGAAGCCGTACTCGCCCGGCGTCAGCGGCTCCTGCGGAGTCAGCTTGTAGAGGCCACGCGCGTCCTTCTCTGAGGCCTCCATGTCCACCCGATCCTCGCTGCGGACGCCGTACTTGACCGAGCCACCGAACGGCGCGAACGACCCGCTGGAGATTTTGAGGTTCCGATCGTCGTGGTCGCTGCCGGGCTTTGAGCCGTACGCAGCGGCGCGTCGTTCGCGGACCACGTACTGTAGAAGACCGGCTTCTTGTCCGCGATCCGATATTGGGCCTTCCGTCCTCTGAGGACCAGCTCGCTCTTGGAGTCGAAGAACCCGCTGCTGAACTCCATGGAGGCGTTGGCGGGGACGAGCTCGACGGACTTCCCGCCGACCAGACTAGACGATGGTTTCCCTCGCCGCGGCCGGGTGCCGCTGCCGGCCGGGCGCGGCGGCGGCCGCGGCCGCCGGTGCCGTTGTGGCGGACCCTGCGTTGACGGCGGCCTCGATGACCTGGTCGGACAGGCCGGCGTTCTTGAGCCCGATGATTCCCTTGGTGCTCACGTCGAACTTCGTCTGGCTCGAGCGAATCTTCGAGATGATGATCGAGTCCGAGAGCCCGGCCTTCTTCAAGGCCACGAGCGACTCGTTGGTGAGCACTTCCTGCGCCGTGAGCGAGGTGGCGCTGAAGAGGCTGAGCGCGGCCACCGCGAGCACGAGTGTGTGCCGAAGTCGTTGCAAAGCCGATCATGGAGCCGATCCTCCAGATCTCGTTTCCGGTAGCTGGCTTCCGCGAGCGTTATCGTCGGCGAGGGCTGTTATAAGGGCGCGGTCTCGCTTGCTGTCAAGCAAGAGCACCGGCGTGCCGCGCGCCTGCATCGTGGGCCGGAGCGCCGGAGCCGGCGCCGACCGAGACGAGCCCGAGCACCGCCGGCAGGGAGACGGGCTCGCCGAGCAGCCAGACGCCCGAGCGCGGCCGACGGCGACGGGGCTCAGCGCCAGGAAGGCGGTGACCTGCGTCGGCAGGCGCGTGGCTCAGCGCCCACAGCCAGAGGTAGTAGCCGCCGCCGCTGCTGAAGCCGATGAACGCCACCGCCAGCCAGCCGCCGGGCGTGAAGTCCGGCCGCGCGGTGAACAGGGCCCTCGCCGGCCGCCAGCGGCGTGAGAGAGAGGCGACCGAGGAGGCGAGCATCGCGCGAAGGCGCTCACCGGCAGAGTCGGATAGGCGCTCCAGATACGGCCGGTAGAGGACGCTGCAGGCGGCCCCGCTGCAAGGCGCTCGCGAACACCGCCAGCTCACCGAGCCACATCGGGTCGCCCGCGCCGCGACTGAGCGTCTTCTCTCCGAGCGCCAGGCCGACGCCGAGGATCGTGAGCAAGACGCCCGTCATCTTCGCCGGGGTCAGGCGCTCGCGTCAAGCGCGGCCGCCACGAGCGAGGTTAGCAAGGGGAACGTGGCGAAGATCAGGGCCGCGCGCGCCGAGGGACGGAGCGCAGTCCGTAGTTGAGCAGTGCGATCAGGATGCCGAACTGGGTGATACCCAGCAGCGCGATCGGCACCAGATCGCGAGGCGCGAACCGCACGCGGGATCGGCTCAGGACCACCGCCGGCAGCAGGCAGCAGACGCCGATGCAGTAGCGCAGCAGCGCGCGAGACGCGGGGCCGGCCTGGTCGACGACGAGGCGCGTGGCCACCATGGCCGCGCCCACCTGGATGCCGGTGGCCGCGGCCGCGGCGGCGGGCCAGACGCGGCTCGTCACAGCGCGAGCTCCCACGTCTCGCCCACGAGCTCGCGCCCGAAGCTTCGGTGCTTCTCGTGGTGGACCCGCCGGAACCCGGCGGCCTGATAGAGGCGCCGGGCGGCGCGCAGCACGCTGTTGGTCCACAACGTGATCGTCCGGTAGCCCGCCTGGCGGGCGAAGCGTACGCACTCGGTCACCAGGCGCTCGCCGATGCCGAGCCCGCGCGCCTTGGGCTCGACCAGGAGCAGACGCAGCTGCGCGCACCGAGCGCGACCGGCGCACCAGGAAGACCGAGCCCACGATCTCTCCGTCCTTCTCGGCGATCCAGCAGCGCTCGCGCCGCGGGTCGTAGCGCCGACGAACCTCGCCACGACGCCGGCGACGAGCGACTCGAACCGCTCGTCGAAGCCGTACTCCTGCGCGTACAGCGCCCCGTGGCGATGGACGACCCAGCCCATGTCGCCCGGCTGGTGGTGACGCAGGGACGTACGACGCCTTCGACTCGGGCGCGCCGCCCAGCGTGGTCTCGATGGTTCGCATCGCGTCGATCAGCCGGCGCTGCTCGGCGGGACCGAGCCGCGCCAGCAACCCGCCGATGTCCTGGCGCGAGCCGCCCGTCGAGCGGCGCGGACGCGGCGCGGCCCAGCGCGGTCAGCGCCAGATGACTCTGGCGACCGTCGGACTTGGACCGGGTGCGGGTGAGCAGCCGGCGCCGCTCGAAGCCGCGGAGGATGCGGCTCGAGATAGCCCGCGTCGAGCGCCAGCTGCTGCGCCAGCTCGGTCGCCGACGGCCGCTCGCGCGCGCCAGCTCGTACAGCACCCGCGCCTCGGTCAGCGAACGGCGTCTCGAGATAGCTCTCGCCGAGGAGGCCGATCTGCTTGGTGTAGAACCGGCTGAAGCGGCGCACGATCGCGATCCGCTGCTCCGCCTCGGCCTGCGGCATGCTTGCCATAGTCAGAGTATCAGATTGATTCTGTCAACGTCGCCGCTGCCGCCGCCTTGACCCGGATGGGCCGGCGCGTGGTACCCCGTGCTGCATCAGAGGGGACCGAGCGATGCTGGATCTCGTGATTCGCGGGCGACGTGGTGACGCCGCAGGGCGTCGGCCGGTGGGACGTGGCCGTCGAAGGAGCGCATCGTCGCCCTCGGCTTGCCCGAGCAGCGGCTGCAGGCCGGACGGGTGATCGACGCCACCGGCAAGATCGTCGTGCCCGGCGGCATCGAGCCCCCACACGCACCTGGCCGCACGCCATCTCGATGCAGCCAGGAGAACCTCTCGACGCTCGGCCCGGAGGAAGACACGCGCGGGATGGTCTTCGGCGGGACGACCACCCACGTCGACTTCTGCTTCGTGAGGCCGGGACTGACATCGCAGCAGGTCATCGAGACGCGCGCGCGCGCGCGCTGGAAGGGGCAACTCGTACGCGGACTACTCCTTCCACGTGACGCTCAGGGGTACTTGCCCATCAAGCTCTTCGACCAGCTCCGGAGGTCCAGCGGGCTTCCGAGCTTCAAGGTGTTCACGGTCGACGTGCTGCCGCCGCATCCCAAAGCGCGACCACCCCTATCGGCTCGACTACGGGCGCATCCAGCTGGCGATGGAGAAGATCGCGCCGCACAACGGGATCATGGTGGTGCACGCCGAGGACCACGACATCGTGCGGTTCATGTACGAGGAGTTTCGCGAGGAGGAAAGCAGACCGACGGCTGGCTCCTGCCGCTGGTGCACAACAAGCTCTCGCCGAGCAGCTGGCGTTCCGCCGCACGATCCAGCTCGGCCGCGTACACCAGCGCCGGCGTCTGCTACGTGACCTCGGCGCGCGAGGGCGTGGAGGGGCCGTCGCGGAGCGCGCAGGCCGCGGGCGCTACCCGATCTACGCGAGACGGCGGCTGCACATCACTACGCCCGTGCTTCAACGGCCGAGGACTACCGAGACGTCCGCGCGGGCTCTGCTATCACACGTATCACGTCGGCTCAAGTATCCCGAGGACCAGGCGGCGCTCTGGAACAGGCTCGTGCGCGACGGCGTCGACGGCGGCGACCGACGAGTTTCCGGCGTCGCCGCTGGAGGTGCAAGCTGCGCCGGCCAGGACCTCGGTAGCGGTGACGGGCAACAGCTTTCGGCGCCGAGGCGCGGATGGGGATCGTCTACTCCGAGGGCGTGGTGAAGCGCGGAGTGTCGCTCGAGCGGTTCGCGGACGTCACCGTCGACCGACGCCGCTGCGAGTCCTCGGCCCCTACCCGAGAGAAGGGCGCCCTCGCGCCCCGGCAGCGACGCGGACATCGCGATCGTCGATCCCGGCGATCAAGAAGACCCTCGCGAAAGGACGATTTCCACGTCGAGCGACGGCACAGCCCGTGGGAGGCGCTGGGCGATCCAGGGGCTGGCCGGTGACGGCTGATCCTGCGCGGCCGCGTGGTGGTGGAGAATCGGCGCATGGTCGGCGGCCGTCGCGACGGGAAGCTCGATGCCGCGCGCAAGATCTCGCCGGGTGCTGCGCGCCGCCCGGCGTGCTGAGGCGCGCGTGCGATCGCGGCGGTGAGGTGAGCTGACGGCCGAGCAGGTCGGCCGCGCGCGCGCGGCGTCTGGGCGTGCCGGCCGCGCCCGAGGATCGTGAGCGGAGGTGACGCACCGCCTCAACGCGCTCGATCGAGGCGCTGGCGCCCTGGCCCGGGGTTGCCGCTGGAGACGGTCGAGCCTGACTCCCAGCTCTCGCCGACGAGCCTGCGCGACGGTTCGGGGATGGCCGCAGTCAGCGCTGACGCTGACCGATCGACGTCGTTTCTGGGCGCCCGGCGGCCTCTGCGGGCTCTCGGTGCGCGGTCGTGCAGAGGCGTCGCCGGTCGAGTTGACACAGATCTATCTCGAGCGGATCGGGCGGCTCGACCGGGCGGCTCGCGCCTACATCACGGTGCTGCCGGAGTGCGCGCTGGCGTCAGCGCGCCGCGCGGAAGCGGCCGTGATGCGCGGCGAGACGCTCCGCAGCTTCACGGCGTTCCCTATGCGGTCAAGGATCAGTTCGATACCGCCGCCGTCATTGCGCACGACGTCGGCTCGCGCCATCCTGGAAGGCCACGTTCCCACCGCTGACGACGACGATCGCGCGGCTGAACGCGGCCGGCGGCATCCTGCTCGGCAAGCTGAACCTGACCGAATTCGCGCTCGGCGGCACGCAGCAGTTTCCGTTCGGCCAGCCGCGCAATCCGTGGAACACGGACCACGATCCGGGTGGCTCTCGTCAGGCTCGGGCATCGCGGTTTCGGCGGCGCTCTGCGCCGCGTCGCTCGGCCGAGGACACCGGCAGCTCCGTGCGAGCCCGCGTCGTTCTGCGGCGTCGTCGGGCTACGCCCGACCTGGGAGCACCGGTGTCGCGTCACGGCTCGTTTCCGCTGAGCTGGTCGATGGAGCACTCCGGGGCCGCTCGGCCACGCACCATCGGGACGCGGCGTGGGTGCTCAGGCGATCGCCGGCTGACCCGAACGATCCAGTCCGACGAGCCGCGCACCGGTGCCGGATTACGCGCAGCGCTCGGCGGCGGCGTGCAGGGGGCTGCGCATCCGGGATCACGCGGAAACGAGCCTTCACGTTCGGGCGGACACCGACGGCGGAAGTGCGGGAGGCCGGCATCGTCAGCCGCGGCGGCGCTCGGCTGGCTGGTCTGCCGTCACCAGCGAGGAGATCTGTCCGCCTCGTCAGTTTTGCCAGGCGCGATCTTCATGGCGCTGGCGGACGCCGACGGCGCCGGCGTGCAGCGCCACCGCTGGCTCGCACGCGCGCGGCGGACCCCACGACCAGGGGACCGGCGGCGCCTACGGCGACGGCTGACGCTCTCAGCGGTCCGGCGATCCAGCAGCGGGCGGCCCGGGCGCGCGCTGCTCCGCGCCGAAGATGCTGAGGCTTTGCTCGCGCGTCACGATGACTGTCCTCTGCGCGACAGCGCGCGTAGGCCGCGCCGCCCATCGCCAGCCGCGCGCTCGCGATCAGCGAGGCGGCACGAAATCGGCCAGGCGCAGTTCTTCACGCGGCGCGCTCACTGTGCACTCCCGGCCGCTCTGCCGGGCTACCGGCCGTCGCCGATCCCGTGCGTTTGCCTCGCGCTCGCGGGGTGCCGCTGAGCGTGCAGCGCATCGCGCGGCGCTTCGACGAAGGCTGACGCTGCTGCGCGCGGCACGCGTACGAGCAGTGCGCACGGGCTGGTTGGCGGCAGCGGCCGCCCGATACAGTTTGAGTCTCAGGAGCGGAGTGCGGCCTCGGTCCGGCCAGCGGTCAGGCGTTGCTCAGGTCGCGGCGGGCGCAGCTCGGCGATGAACGCCGCGCCGCCTTCGAGCCGGTTGGTGGCGCGGGCGCGCCCTGGTGCTGTTCGACGATGGCGTATGAGGCCCAGAGCCCGAGGCCGGCGTAGCCTTCGCCGAGCGCCTTCGTCGTGGTGAACGCGTCGAAGTGCGCGGGGAGCACGTTCGGATGGATGCCGGGGCCGGAGTCGTACCTCCAGGCGGACGTCCGGCCGCCGGTCTCGGAGAGGCGCACGCGTGATCACCCGCTCGCCCTTGTGCGCGGCCATCGCCTGTTGCGCGTTCTGGACCAGGTTGAGACACCTGCTGGATCTGGCCCTCGTCGGCGGGAGCCGGTCGCACGTCCTCGAGCTCGGTGACCACCTTGACCCCGTCGCGATGGAGCTGATGGCCCTTGAGCGCGAGCACCCACTGGATCTGATCCTGGAGCCGGCGGGCGCGGCGCTCAGGTCTCGGTCCGCGACGTGTACCGCAGGGAGGGTTCTGGAGCATCTGGGCCGCGCGCGACGTCTCCTGGACGATGGTGTGCAGCCGCTCGCGGCTTCTTGATGGGATCGTCGAGCCCATGAGCAGAACCCGCCTGGCCGGGGATCGCCGTCGAGGCGGTTGCGCGTCTCGTGCGCGAGGCCCGCCGCCAGCTTGCCGACCGTCGAGGCTTCTCGCCCTCGATCAGCTGCGCCTCGGCGGATTTGAGGATCCGTCGAGCTGGCGTCGCGTCGCGGGTGGAGCTGGGCGTTCTGCGGGGCCAGGCCGATCTGGTTCGCGCACGCTTCGACGAGCGCGATCTCGCCGTCGACGAACGCCTCCGCGTCCGGCGGCCGAGCGGACAGCGCGCCGAGGATGCGCCCGCGGCTGCTGATCGGCACGCACACGAAGGCGTGGATCCCTTCCTGCGTGACGCGCGGCGCGGGCCGCCGGCAGCAGATCCGCTGACTCGCTGACGATGCGCCCAGTGCAGGGTCTTGCCGGTCGCGGCCACCCGGCCGATGAGGCCCTGGCCGATCGGCAGGGCGGCGTTGATCTCGCGCAGCCGCGGACGCAGGTACCGATCGCCGCGCAGGTGCAGGGGTCGAGCCATCCGGCGACGAGGCAGATGGAGGCTCGAGATCTCGTGACCGGTGACGTGCGTGAGCGCGTCGAGGGCGATGCGGAGCACCTCGTCGACGTCGAGCGTCGCGCGTGATGGCCTCGCCGATGCGGTGCAGGATCCGGACGTGGGGCTCGACGTCGACCGTCGGCGCGCCCGCGGTGCGCCGGACCAGCTCGCCGAGCTGCCGCAGCCGTTCGTCGTTGCGATCCTCGAAGTCGAAGGCGTACCACGTCGTCGTCGGCGCGCACGAACACCGACGGCACGTCGAGCCGAGTGTCGCTATGTCGGGGAGCGCGATGGACAGGGTCGTCGGTTCCCCCGGCGTGGCGGGTGCCGTTTCGCCTGCACCTTGATGCCCAGAGGCGCTGAGGTTGATCGAGGTCGACTCCCACTCAACCCGTTCTCCTCACGAACGCGAACCGGCAGCGCGACCATCGCCCGCGGTGCGCGCCGCCGCTCGCTCGGGGCCTCGACCTTGCGGCCCGGATCGTCGGGCTCAGGCTCGAACGCACGCCAGCGCCTCCTGGAGGCGCCGAAGGGCGACCGGCTTTCCGATGAAGTCGAAGGCGCCCGCCCGCAGGCATTCCTGAGCCTGGCTCTCCGGTCGCCCGGCCGGAGACCACGAGAACCGGCACACGCAGATCGCGGACCGTGGCGTGCTTGAGGAAGTCGAGGCCGCTCATTCCCGGCAGGTACACGTCCAGGAGGACGGCGTCGAGGCCGCTCGACGCGGGAGCGCGTCGAGCGCGGTCTCGGCATTGTGCGTGATGACCGGCTCGTGGCCGATCTCCTGGAGGAACTCGCCGAAAACCTCGCAGACCGCCTGATCGTCGTCGATGACCAGTATGCGCATAGGGTGTGCCCGTAGGGGCTACCCCTCTTTCCAGCAATCGGCATACCACTGGTAAGGGGGCTGGAAGTATCTGAAAATGCAGACTATTTTGCCAGCCGCAGAAATGCTAACTGGATGATCCGTCGTCAGGGCTGGGAGTTCCGGCCAGCCCGGCCGGAAACTACGTCGGGAGAAGGACCCTCAGAAATGCGTCGGGCGTAGCCCGAGCGGCTGAGGGCGATCTTGTAGTACGACGCGAGGAAGCCTTCCCACCATTCCTGCCGCTCGCCGCCCCGAGCCACCTCGACGAAGAGACGCGGGCTGTCGTCCCTGCCATTGCTGGATCGTGTCGAGATTTCCGGGATCGTCGTCGATCAGCGCCTTGACCAGGGCGCGGCCGTAGCTGATATGCCGCGTCTCGTCGCGGATTCGCGCCCGATGGTTCACCGCCGACAGAACGTCGCCGCGCGCCTCCGCGCCATCAGCAAGCACCGTGAAGGTGCCGGGGCCGGCGGCGCCCTCGGCGACGAAGTTCCCCTTCACGAGAATCTCGATCGAGTCCTCGAGCTCGAGCAGGTGGCGGAAGAAGCGGCACGTGGTTCCCGGCGCCTCCCACGCGGCCAGCCAGTCACGCTCGGGAATGCCCGCCCGCTCGAACACCTCCTGATCCATCTCAGGTGCCGCTGCTCGTCGGCCAGCTGGAACAGCGCGCATATTTTCAGCTCGTCGAACGGCGGCGTTGGCCGCGGCGGTCGCGACGTAGTGGGTGGCCGACAGCTCGGAATAGTAGTTGTTGGCGGAACTGGTCGACCGCCGCGCTCCGAGGTACTGCGGGCTGACGGTCCGATAGCTCAGCGCCTCCGGCGGAGATGGTGGCGCGCTCGGCGAGATAGCGCTCGCGCTCGCGGGCCTGCAGCGCGACGTACCGCTCCCAGGTCAGGTTGGCCGGGTCGCTGAAGCGGCCCGGGTCCTTGAGGACGAGTCGCTGGCGCGCCATCGCCACCCTTCGCTACGCGCCCGGCCCACGCTCCATCGAGTACGGCTGCCAGCGCACGAGCTGGCCTCTTTCGAGAACCGACGGAGTTCACGCAGCCCGCGGCCAGCGTCCGTTCAGCACCGGCGCGATCTCCTGACCGACCCGCCGCTTGCGAACCGGGTCGAAGCGCGCGGCGGGCCGACGCCACGTGCGGCGTGAGGATGACGTTATCCATCTTGAGCAGGGGATTGTTCGGGTCCGGCGGCTCCTGGTCGAGCACGTCCAGGCCGGCGGCGACGATCCAGCCTTCCTTGAACGCTTGATGAGCGCCGGCTCGTCGCGTCGTCGGCTCGCGACCGGTGCTGACGTAGATCGCCTCCGGCTTCATCAGCCAGTGAAGTGGTGCCTCCTTCAGCATGCGGTGGGCCTCGGGGTGGCCGGGGCGTGCATCGAGACGATGTCCGAGCGCTGCAACAGCTCGGTCAGGTTCACCGGCTCGACGCCGTACTGGCTCACCACCAGCTCCTCGACGAACGGATCGTAGGCGAGGATGTGCACGCCGAACGCGCGCGCCGCACCGCCACCGGCCCGGGCGACGTGACCGAAGGCGATCAGCCCCAGGGTCTGGCCCATGAGTCGCGGAAACTGCGACAGGAGCGGCCGGCCTTCCGCCCCAGCGGTTCTCGCGGACGAGCCGGTCCCATCGTGGTGACCCGGCGGTAGGTGGCCAGGATCAGCATCATCGCGTGGTCGGCGACTTCCTCGATGAAGGTGTCGGGGACGTTCGTCACCGGAATCCCGCGGGCGGTCGCGGCGGCGACGTCGACGGAATCGACGCCCACGCTGCCGAGCGCGATCACCCTGCACCGCGGGAGCCCGTCGATGATCGTCTTGGTGACGCGACGGCCCTTGGCGTAGAGCGTCGGCGTCGCGTCCTCTCTGGCGAAGTCCTCGTCGGTCTTCGCCGCGATCTCCGCGATCTCCGCGTCGATCGGGCGAGGGCCTCCATCTCCAGCTTGTAGCCCGCGCCCGGACCAGAGAAGCTCGCGCCACTGGGTGTGATGATCTTGAACCCGGCCACGCTCGTCCTCCTTGTGTCTCGCTCAGCGTCCGTACGGCTGCCCGCATTGTCGCACAGGATTCTTCGCTGCACACGGGGCTCAGGCGACCGCTCGCCGAGGGCCCCGCTAACTGCACCTTTCTGGCTTTTTGCCCTAGTATTCGCTCCAGCAGTCTGTGACCCACATTCGCGATTCGAACCTCGGGGAGGACTCTCGCATGATGAAGCGAATCGTCGCCGTCGCTGTCGCCGCGCTCGCCATGACCAGCCGCCGTGGCGCGACGCCGCAGGGAGGTGAAGGTCGGCGTCAACCTGCCGTACACCGGCATCGGCGCCGAGTTCGCCCAGCAGGTGGACCGCGGCATGGAGCTATATCTCAAGCTCAACGCCGACAAGGTCAAGCCCTACAAGATCACGCTGATCAAGCGCGACGTGAAGGACCCGAGCGGCGCCGACGCCAAGATCGCCGTGCAGGAGCTGCTGACCCAGGACAACGTCGACATCCTCGCCGGCTGGATCTATTCGCCGAACGCGATCGCCTCGGCGCCCATCGTGACCGCCGGCAAGAAGCTCGCCGTGATCATGAACGCCGGCACCGCGCACATCACCAACCTGTCGCCCTACTACGTCCGCACCTCGTTCAGCATGTGGCACGCCGGCTACGCGCTGGGCGAGGCGGCGGCCAAGATCCTGAACGCGAAGACCGCGGTCGTCGGCTACACGGACTTCCCGCCCGGCAAGGACAGCCTGGCCGCGTTCAAGCGCGCGCTTCGAGGCGAACGGCGGCAAGGTGATCGACGAGATCCCGATGGGCGGCGCCGGCGCCGGTGCCCGACTTCACGCCGTTCTTCCAGCGCGCCGAAGGACAAGAAGCCGGACGTGTTCTTCGTCTTCGTGCCCGGCCGGCGACCACGCCGCCGCCGTGGTCAAGACCTACGGCGCGCTCGGCATGCGCGAGGCCGGCATCAAGCTGATCGGCCCGGGCGACATCACGCAGGACATCAAGCTGCAGGCCATGGGCGACGGCGGCGGTCGGCCTCATCACCATGCACCACTACAACGCCGATCTCGACAATCCGGAGAACAAGCGCTTCGTCGCGGCGTGGAAGAAGGAGTACGGCGCCGACTCGCACGCCCGACTTCATGGCGGTCGGCGGCTACGACGGCATGGCGGCGATCGTCCACGTGGTCCAGCACGCTCAAGGGCAAGATCGGACGGCGACGCGGCGCTGGAGGCGCTCAAGGGCTGGAAGTTCGACGAGCCCGCGCGGCCCGATCATGATCGATCCCGTCACCCGCGACATCGTCATGAACGAGTACCTGTCCGAGGTCGGTGATGAAGGACGGCCGGCTGTACCAGAAGGTGCATCGGCAAGATCGACAGCGTGAAGGACGCCTGCAAGGAGCATGAAGATCGGGCCGTGCGCGCCGAAGTAAGATGGGGCTCGGCGCGCCTCAAGCATCACTGCCGGAGACGCCCCGGCGGAGCCGAGCGCCCTCGGTGACGCGATCGATTTCCGCGAGCTCCGGGCGCCCCGATGTCCTGACGGCATCGTGTCGACCTGCGAGCCGGGTGCTCTGACTGAGTAGGGCCTCGAGGGCCCCGCACAGTCGGCCACGTGATCTTCGGCGTCGACGTCGCCAGCATGCTCCTGGGCGGCGTGGCCGCCGGCATGGTGCTGTTCATCGTCTCGGTCGGCCTGTCCGTCACCATGGGCCTGATGGGCTTCGTCAACCTCGCCCACGGCGGCTTCGCCATGCTCGGCGGCTACGTGATCGTGCTGGCGATGAAGCGCTGGGGGCTCGGCTTCGCGCCCGCGCTCTGGTCGCTCGGCTTCGTCGTCACCGCGGCGGTGAGCGCGGTGCTCGAGCGGCTGCTCTACGCGCGGCTCTACCGCGCGGCCGAGCTCGACCAGGTGCTGTTCACCATCGGCCTCGTCTTCATCATGATCGCCGTCGGTGACGCTCCTGGTCGGGCCCGAGAACCAGCCGCTGACGCTGCCCCCGCGCGCTGCAGGGCCAGATCGACCTCGGCTTCATGCAGTATCGCACCTACAGCGTCGTCCTGATCGCGATCGGCGTCGCTGATCGTGGTCGGGCTCTGGCTCGGCTTCGAGCGCACGCGGATCGGCGCGCAGATCCGCGCCGCGGTCGACAACCGGCGCATGGCCGAATCGCTCGGCATCAACATCGACCGCCTGTTCACCATCACCTTCGCCTTCGGCAGCGGCATGGCGGCGCTCGGCGGCGGGCTCGGCGCCGAGTTCCTCGGCCTCGATCCGCAATACGCGCTCGAAGTATCTGGTGTACTTCCTGATCGTGGTCGCGGTCGGGCGGCCTCGGCCGCGTGACCGGCGTGTTCTACGCGGCGCTCATGATCGGCGTGCTCGACTTCGCGCTCAAGAAATACCTGCCCCAGGGCGGCACCGCTGCTTCATCTACGCGCTCACGATCCTGCTGCTGCTCTGGCGGCCGCAAGGCCTGTTCGGCGCCGGTCGGCATGACCGCGCCGCCGACCGCTGGGCCGATCACCCGGCGGCGCGCGCGCTGGCCGGACGCCACCGGCTGCGCGGCGTGGGAGCCGATCCCCTGGCTGCTCGCGCTGGCGTTCTACTTCGTCGTTCCCGAACTATCTCGGCTTCGGCACCGAGCTCCTGGTCACGATCCTCTTCGCGCTCTCGCTCGATCTGGCGCTCGGCTACGCGGGCATCGTGACCCTCGGCCATGCCGCGTTCTTCGGCGCCGGCGCCTACACGGTCGGGCATGCTGGCCAAGCACGGCATCTGGAACGAGCCGATCACCGGGCCTGATCGCTCGCGGCGCTGGTGGCGGCGCTCATCGGTCTCGCCTCCGGCGTCGGTGCTGCTTGCGCACGCACGGGCCTGACGCTGCTGATGCTCACGCTCTGCACCATGGCGCTCCTGGAGGAGGCCGCCAATCTTGCCGCACGACTACACCGGCGGCTTCGACGGCCTCGACAGCCTGCCGATCGCGCCGCTGTTCGGCATGGTTCGAGTTCAATCCGCTCTATCCGAGGACGCAGTATCTCTACGTCCTCGCCGTGCTGTTCGTGTGCTTCGTGTTCGTGCGCACGCTGGTCTATTCGCCCTTCGGCCAGAGCCTGACCGGCATCCGCGAGAACACGCTGCGCATGCACGCGGTCGGCGCGCCGGTGCGCGCGCGGCTGGTGCATCTGCTACGCCATCTCGGCGGCGATCGCCGGCATCGCCGGCGGCGCTCTGGGCGCAGGCCAACGCCTACGTCAACCTGGGCACGCTCGGCCTCGACCGCGCGGCCACGGTGCTCATCATCCTGGTCCTCGGCGGCTACGGCCGCCTCTACGGCGCCGTTCGTCGGCGCCGTCGCCTACATGGCGCTGTCGCACTTCCTGTCGAAGATCTATCCGACCGCGTGGCAGCTCGGGCTGCGGGCTCCTGCTCGTGGTCATCGCGCTGTTCGCGCAGCAACGGCATCCTCGGCATCGTGCGAGGCCGCCGTGCGCGGCGCCGGCGTGACGCGCCCGCGGCGTGACGCGACCGACGCGCCGCTGCTCGAGACCCGCGGCGCTCTGCCGGAACTTCGGCGCGCTGGCCGCCGCGCGCGACATCGACTTCCGGCTCGAGGCCGGCGCGCGCCACGCGCTGATCGGTCCGAACGGCGCCGGCAAGACCACGTTCATCAATCTGCTGACCGGGGTCATCGCGGCCCACGCGCGGGCGAGGTGCTGCTGAAGCGGCCGCGACATCACTGCGCGTCGCCGCAGGCCGAACGGGTCAAGCTCGGCATCGCCCGCACCTTCCAGATCAACCGGCTGTTCCGCGGCCTCTCGGTGCTGGAAAACGTCTACATCGCGGTCGCCGAGCGCGTCGGCGCCGCGCCGTCGATGCTGCGGCCCGCCGGGCGCGCGCCGGGACGTGGTCGAGGAGTCGATGGCAGCTCCTCGAGACCCTGAAGCTCGCCGGCCGACGCGGCCCGCCGCGTCTCGGAGCTGCCCTACGGCCGCCAGCGCCTGGTCGAGCTCGCCATCGCCCTCGGGCTCAAGCCCGAGGTGCTGCTGCTCGACGAGCCCGCCGCCGGCGTGCCCAGCGCCGAGAGCCACATCATCCTCGACGCCGTCGACGCGGCTGCCCGCGGAGATCGGCGGTGCTCATCATCGATCACGACATGGATCTCGTGTTCCGCTTCGCGCAGCGGATCACGGTGCTGGTGAGCGGCGCCGTGTTCGCCACCGGGACTCCCGGGAGATCGGCGCCAACCCCGACGTCCGCGCCGTCTATCTCGGCCAGGCCACCCGTGGCTGAGCGCGCTGGCGCTCCGGCACGTCTCGGCGGGCTACGGCGAGACCGTCGTGCTCGAGGACGTCAACCTCGCCCTTCGCGCCGGGCGAGAGCATCAGCGTGATCGGCCGCAACGGCGTCGGCAAGACGACGCTCCTGGCGACGGTGATGGGCCACACCACGCTGCACGGGGGCGAGATGACGCTCGGCGGCGTGAGCCTCGCCCGCGTCCCGGTGTTTCGCCGCGCGCGAAGCGGCATCGGCTTCGTGCCGCAGGAGCGCGAGATCTTTCCCTCGTTGACCGTGCCGCGAGAACCTGGAGGTCGGTGCCCGGCCGGGCCCGTGGACCCAGCAACGAGTGTTCGATCTGTTCCCGAACCTGCGGCGCGCGGCTCTCGCACGCGGGCAGCCAGCTCTCCGGCGGCGAGCAGCAGATGCTCTCGATCGCGCGCGCGCTCCTGACCAATCCATCGGTGCTGCTCATGGACGAGCCGACCGAGGGCCTCGCGCCGGTGATCGTCGAAGCGCTGACCGCGGCGCTGCTGCGGCTGCTGCGCCGAGGGCGCGCTCTCGATCGTGCTCGTCGAGCAGAACAGCCGCGTGGCGCTCGCGTTCTCCGCCCGCACCGTGGTCATGGACAAGGGTCGCATCGTCTACGACGGCGCCTCGGCCGCCCTCGCCGCCGATCCGGAACGCCTCGCCAAGCTCATCGGCGTGGAGTAGTCTCTCGGCACCACACCACTTTCGTGCGGGGCGGAGGCGAGGGTCATGGGTCTTCTGGACGGCAAGGTCGCGGTCGTGACGGGGGCGGGGAGCGGGATCGGGCGCGGGGTGGCGCTGGGCCTGGCCGCCGCGGGCGCCAGCGTCGTGGTCAACGACTTCGGCGTGACCGTCGACGGGCGCGATCCGTCGAGCGCCCGGCCCTAGGCGGTCGTCAAGGAGATCGAGGCCCACGGCGGCCGGGCGGTCGCGAACGCCGAAAGCGTCGCGACGATGGCCGGGGGCCAGGCGATGGTCGACGCCGCGCTGAACACCTTCGGCGACCTGCACATCGTCGTCTGCTGCGCCGGCATCCTGAAGGAGCGCATGATCTTCAACATGAGCGAGGAGGAGTGGGACAGCGTGATCGCCGTCCACCTCAAGGGCCACTTCACGGTCATGCGTCCGGCGACCCGTCACATGCGCGAGCGTCGCTACGGACGGATCGTCACCTTCACGTCCACCGCCGGGCTCGAGGGAGCCCCGGCCAGCCCAACTACTCGGCCGCCAAGGAAGGCATCGTGGGCCTGACGCGCTCGACGGCCCTCGCGATGGCGAAGTACGGCGTGACCGTGAACTGCATCTCGCCGACCGCCGAGACGCGCATGACCGAGCGGCTTCCCGACACGCGCCGGGCGCAGGCGGCCGCGCCGCCGGAGGCGATCGCGCCGGTCGTCGCGTTTCTCGCGAGCGATCGGGCCGCCCACATCACCGGACAGATCCTGCACGTGCGCGGCAACCAGGTGTCGCTGTGGTCGCACCCGGCGCAGGTCCGCGCGATCACGCAGCAGGGGGCTGGACGCCGGAGGCGCTCGCCGACGTCTACGACAGCGCGCTGGGCCAGGACCGTCTGCGGCGGCTGGACGCGCTCAAGATCACCTGGCCGCCGAGCAGCTCCTAGGCTTCGGGATCGCGCGCTCGTCCGCGTCCGGACTCAGTCGCCCCAGGCGCGGAGGCAGTCGCTCGCATCGGCGCGACCGAGGTCGACGATGCGGGCCAATCCATCCCCGTCGAATTCCAGCGGCCTCACGCGGAGAGGCGCGGACGGCGCGAGCACCTGCACGTCGACCCCGGGTGCGCGAGGCGCGCCAGCTCGACGTCGCGCCGGATCTGGTGGAGCATCAGCGGTCTCGACGGCGGCGTCGAGGGCGCGCCGCATGGTCGTCGGCGGCGCGCTCGGCTCGCCGGGCGCGTAGCTCACCACGACCAGGGCGCGGCCGACCGGGGCCGCCTCGAGCGCCTCGATCACCGGCGCGCGGCTCGTGAGGCCGCCGTCGACGAGGATCGCGCCGTCGATGTCGACCGGGGAAAGGCGCCGGGGACGGCCGCGGCCGCCATGAGGACGTCCACCGTCACCGTCTGGTTGTCGAAGGCGCGCATCTGCCGCCCGACGAGGTCGGTGGCGGTCACGAGCAGCCGCACGGGCGAGCGACGCACCAGCTCGAGATCGAGCGACGCCGAGATCAGCTCGCGAAGCGGTCGCGGGTCCAGGAGCGAGCTGGTTCCGTCCAGCGCCAGGAGGGTCAGCCAGCCCGGGAGAAGGCCCGCGAAGAACACCGGCGCGCGCATCGAGGTAAACCTGGTCGCGACGAATCGAGCGCCACATGGCCTCGAGCCGGTCGGCGCGGCCCGCGACCAGCATCGCGGCGTTCAGCGCTCCGGCCGACGAGCCCGCGGCGATTCGAAGGGGAACTCGGCGCTCGGCGAGCACGGCGACCACGCCCGCTTCGTAGGCGCCCTTGGCGCCGCCGCCGGACAGGATGACCGCGGTCGGGGCTTCCGGGCCCGCGTGAGATCGCGTGCACGCGGCGCGTGCGGCGGGCGGCACGCACCAGACCGCCAGGATCACCGAGACGGCGGCCCACGCTCTCATCGCGGCGTCTAGGGCAGGAGCATCTCGGTCAGCGCGCGAATGTCCTCGAGGGTGTCGGTCTCGGCCACGGCGTCGGCGACCTTGCGGGCATGCGCGTCGCCGAGGACCGGTGAGGCGAGGGCGAGGAACTTGGCGGTGATCTCGTCGCGCGGCACGGGGCTCAGCGCGTCGCCGCGCACGACCGTCGTCGTCTCCTCGAGCGTTCGCCCGTCACGCAGCATGACCCGCACGCGGGCGGTGGGGGTGTCGGCGCGCCGCGGGGACATGGCCGGATCGGTGGCGATCACCACCCGCCGCGCGAGGTCGCGAATTCGCGCGTCGGCGAGCGCGGTCTCGTCGAACGCCGACGGATCGGTTCGGCCGAGGACGAGCGCCGCGGCGACCGCCCAGGGAATGGAAAACCGGGCCGCCAGCGAGGTCGCCGGCGCGGGCTCGCTCATTCGCACCGCGAAGGGAATGGTGACGATCTCCACCTTCCCGACGGCGGACGCGTCCAGTCGATGGACCCGGCGCAGCTCCATCAGCGCGTCGAGGGCGAAGTGATTGAACCGGCAGCACGCGTGAAGCTTGAAGTAGTTCTGCTCGATCCGGTACGGCTCGCGCTCCGCATCGGAGCGCGCGAGCCCGTCGATTCCCGAGATCGCGGCCGCCCCGTCGAAGGCGTCGGCCAGGAGCGTGCCGTAGACGTCGGACGGCCCGTCCTCGAGCCCCGTGAAGCCGCAGCGCTGGAGGTCGACGGCGAGCATCCCCTGAAAGGCGGAGCGGCCCGGGTACAGATTGCGGATCGTCGCGCCGTCGAGCGCGGGAGTCCAGGTGTTGGCCGGGCTCATCGAGGCCGCCAGGTTGATGATCGCGCGGATCCGCTCGGCGGGCACCTCGCCGAGCGTCGCGACGGCGACGGCGGTGCTGATCGTTCCCCACGTCCCGTGCGAATGGACGTTCGCCCGCACCGTGGTGGCGCCGCCGATCCGCGAGCCGACCTCGTAGCCGGCGACCAGGCCTCGAGCAGCCGGCGGCCGCCCAGCCCGCGCTCCTCGGCGACCGCGAGCGCTCCGGGGACGACGTGGATCGCCGGATGACCGCCGCCGAGACGGTTGCCCTCGTCGACCTCGAGCGCGACTCCGGCGGCCGCGTTCGTCAGCGCCGCCCAGAACGGGTCGGCCTTGGCGCGTTGACCGATGAGCGTTGCCGTGCCCTGGGCCGTGCGCGCGGCGGCCAGCCGCGCCAGCGCGACGTTCTCGGGCTCGGCGCTGCCCGCGACGATCGCGCCGAGCGTGTCGAGCAGCACGAGCTTGGCGGCGGCGACCGTGGGAGCGGGCAGGGTTTCGAAGCGCGTCGCGGCGACGAAGGCCGCGAGCCGATCCAGATAATCCACGGCGCGCCCGTCAGGCGACGGCGCCGGCGATCGGCGGCGTCGGGCCGCGGCGGGGCAGGAAGCGCCCGTAGCCGGGCTTCTGCTCGAGCTCGCCCGCCGGATTCAGCATCACCTGGCCGCGCACGAGCGTCATCCACGCCCGGCCGCGCACCTTCCAGCCCTCGTACGGCGTGAAGCCGGCGATGCCGAGGTGCTGCGCCTGCTGAATCGTCCACTCGGCCGTCGGGTCCCAGATCGTCAGGTCGGCGTCGGCGCCCGGGCGGATCACACCTTTGCGCGGCCAGAGGCCGAACGTCCGCGCCGGGTTCTCCGCGAGCACGCGGGCCATCCACGTGACCGGCAGCCCGCGCTTGGCCACGCCTTCGCTCCAGGCGAGCGGCACGAGCGTCTCGAGCGACGGCGCGCCGAACGGAATGGGCTTGCCCTGCGCGTCCACGAAGATGTTCTTCCGTCCCGGCTCCTTCGCGGCCGGCACGCGCGGCGAATGATCGCTGGCGACGTTGGCGATGAAGCCCTGCGCCGAGCCCTGCCAGAGCGCTTCGCGGTCGGGGCCGTCGGCCGGGCGGAGCGGCGGGCCGATCTTGGCGAAGGGGCCGAGGCGCTCCATCTCCTTGTCGGTGAGCAGCAGATACTGGGGACAGGTCTCGCACCACACTTTCTGTCCCTCGGCCTGCGCGCGCTTGATGCGCTCGAGGCCGAGCCGCGTCGAGAGATGCACGACGTAGACGGGGCACCCGGTGAGCCGTCCGATGAGGATCGGCGCGGTTGATCGCCTCCTCCTCGGTCCAGTCCGGGCACGTCGGCGGGAAGTCGGTCGGCGCCGTGCGGCCCTCGGCGATGGCCTTGTCCTCGAGGTAGCAGAGGACGTCGCCGTTCTCGCAGTGGAGCTGGCAGAGGCCGCCGAGCGCGGCGAGCCGCTCCATGGTCTTGGCGATGAACTCGTCGGAGACCATGCGCTTGCCGCGCTTCTTGTACGTCATGAAGAGCTTGAGCGACGAGACGCCCATGCGGAACGCCTCGGGAATGCCTTCGAGGATGTACGGCTCGTGGTTCAGGATGAAGTGAAAGCCGAAGTCGAGGACGGAGAGCGACTCGGCCTCCTCGCGCAGGCGCGCGACCGCCTTCGGGAGCGTCTCGCCCTCGTCGTACACGACGAACGGCAGCAGCGTCGTGAGCCCGGTGCGCGCCGCCGCCAGCGGCGCCGTCCGCCAGTCGTCGTACTCCGGGCCGATGTGCAGGTGACAGTCGATGAGCCCCGGCAGCACGTACTTGCCGGAGGCGTCGATCACTCGCTCGGCGGGCGGCAGGAGCGATTCCGGCCCGATCGCGACGATCGTGCCGCCGCGGATCGCCACCGCGGCGTCGACGACGTCCGACCCGGTGACCACCTGACCGCCGCGGACGAGGACGTCGACTCCTGCGCTCATCGGTTCGGCTCCTTCTCGGTCACCGGCTGGAGCAGCTGTCCGTAGTGCTGCGGCTGGCGCCGCCCGAGGAAGTTCCAGCGCTTGCGCAGCGGCCCCATCTGCTCGAGGTCGACGCGCGCAATGACGAGCTCGTCGTCGCGCGTGGCGGCCCGCGCCAGCACCTGGCCCTGCGGGTCGATGATGCAGGAGCCGGCGATCAGCTCCACGCCGTCCTCGACGCCGGCCTTGGCCACGCCGACCACGAAGCAGAGGTTCGCGTAGGCGCCGGCGCGCATGCAGAGCTCGTTCAGGTCGAGCGCCAGCGGCGAGAGCGGTGTGTTGTAGCCGATCAGGATGATCTCGGCGCCCTGGAGCCCGAGCGCGCGATAGCTCTCGGGGTACCGCCGGTCCTGACAGATCGCGATGCCGACCTTCGCGCCGACGGCGTCGAACACGCGATAGCCGGTGTCGCCGTGGGCGAAGTAGTAGGGCTCGTGCACCTGGGCGAAGCCGTCGGGGATTTTCGTGCCGGGCAGATGGATCTTGCGAAAGGTTCCGCAGAGGCGCCCGTCGCGATCGGTGAGGAGCGCGGTGTTGAAGTACTTTCCGTCGGCCTTTTCGCAGAACCCGACGTGCACGGCCACCCGCGCCTCGGCGGCGCGGCGCAGGAGCGGCTCGAGCGCCTTCGGCGGGACTTCGGTCTCGAAGAACTGGTCGAAGTCCTGACGGATGCGCTTGGGAAAGTACGTCGTCAGCGCCATCTCGGGGTACACGATCAGCTCGACGCCGTCGCGCGCGGCGGCCTCGAGGAGCGCCAGCATGCGCTCGACGATCGCCTCGCGCGGCGTGCCGTCGTGGTTGGGCCCCATCTGAGCGGCAGCGATCTTCAGCCAGCGGGGCATCGCGATCCTCCTCCGGGTTCGGGCTATCCGGGCGTGATTCTACCCGAACGCGGGAGACCGCGTCAGGCCGCCGGAAAACCAGCAGGTTGGACCGAGCGTGCACGCCCTTACACTTAATGTGCACACATTTTCCAGTGTCGGTCGGCGTCGCCCGTCGCTCCGCGACTGCCCCTCTCGCCCATCCCGCGAACCGTCCCTCGCAGAGGAGACGTTGACAAGAGTTCTGGCACCATGAGACTCGATAGTCGACTGGATTTCCCGCTTCATTGCGGGCTTCGGGGCTCGTGGCATTGAACTTGCTGCCCCAGACCATCGGAATTCTTACACAACCGGAGCGACGAATGAACGTCTGGCGTGGTTGGGTCCCAGGTCTCGTGGTGGCAATCGTCATGGTGGCGCTGGTGCAGGCGGACGCGGCCCATCTCGAAGGAGCATGCGCGAAAGCACCGGATTGTCTATCAGCTGGACGACGCAGGCCTCGACAAGGCGAAGTTCGTCCTGGGGAACATGCGCAATCACGTGGCGGGGGTCGGCGGCTGGCAGAACATCGAAGCCCTCGAGCTCGTAGTCTTCGGTCCGGCGTTGAAGGGGTTCGCGAAGGACGGCATCGATCCCGCGCTGAAGCAGTCGCTCGAGACGCTGCAGATGCAGGGTATGACGTTCGGCGCGTGCGGCAACACGATGAAGAACTACTCCATCACGGCCGACCAGCTGCCCGAGCGCTCGCTGATTCTTCCGCAGGGCGGCGTGGTGCGTCTCATGGAGCTCCAGGAGGCCGGGTACACCTACATCCGACCCTGAGGGCTGCACGCCGACGCGGCGGTGATGGGCCGAACAGGGATGCTGGATATGGAGGACGGACGATGCGCGGATCTCTATTGACGATCTCGACACTGTGTCTCGCGCTCCTGCTCGCGGCCTCGGCCGTGGTGCTCGCTCACCCCCACGGAGACGAGCCGATCCTCTTCGGCATCGCGCCGCAGCAGGAGCCCGAGAAGGTCCGCGCGATGTGGGCGCCGTTCTTCCGCTATCTCGAGCGCGAGGTGGGACACCCGTTCGCCTTCGAGACGGCGTCGTCGATCGAGGAGTTCCAGAAGCGCGTCCTCGAGGGTCGCTACGACATCTGGTGGGGCAACCCGCTGACGTATATCCAGGTGAGCAAGCGGCTCGGGTACCAGGCGATCGCCCGCGACACGACGCGGATCGCGGGTCTGCTGGTCACGCTCAAGGTGGACGGGGCGAAGTCGCCGAAGGACCTCCTCGGCAAGAAGATCGCGTACTCGGCGCCCGACGCGATCGGGGGCACGCTCCTCGTGCAGAGCCTCCTGGCCCGCGAGGGCGTGGCGCCGGACCGGGTCGAGACGATCTACACCGGCTCCCACGACGAGGTGTATCGCTCGGTCATCGAGGGCAAGGTGGCGGCCGGCGGCGGAGTTCCGCGGAGCTTCAACGCCCTCCCCGCGGAGCAGCGCGAGAAGCTCGTCGTGCTCGCCCGGACGGAGGAAGTGGCGCCCCAGGCGTTCGCGGTGCATCCCCGGCTCTACCGGAGCGTCGTCGCGCAAGATCCAGCGCGCGATGCTCAAGCTCAACTGGGCTCCCGAAGGACGGGACATCCTCAACTCCATCCAGTACAAGGAGATCGTCGTATCGAACGATTTCGACTACGACATCCATCGCGAAGTCGCTCAGCGACTGAAGATTCCGTTCTGAGTCGGTCGGGCGGACGGAGACGAAGCTCCGCCGGGGACACCATGAGTGTCAGTGAGCCTCCGGCAGGCGGGGCGGGCGAGCGCGCCCTGGCCTGGCAGCGCGTCCACGATCGCTATCGGATCGTCCGCGAGCTGGGGACCGGCGCCTTCGGCACGGTGTTTCTCGCCGAGGACGAGGCCACCTCCCAGCGAGTGGCGATCCGGATCCTGCCGCGCGCGGCGCGGCGGTGCCCAACATCGCGAGGATCATCCAGAGCACGGGCCGATCGATCATGGCCGCCCCCACGTCTCACCCGGCCCTCGTCGGCGTCCTGGAGGTGGGAGAAGTCGGAGCCCGGTCGGCTCTCCGTCGTGACGGAATTCGTGGAGGGGCGCCGGCTGAGCGAGATCCTGTCGGCAGGCAAGCCGCTCGACTTCGGCGCCTCGCGGCGCTGGATGCTCGACCTCGGCGGCGCGATCGAGGTACTTCACAACCTGGGCCGCGTGCACGGCGCGATCCGGCCTCGAAACGTCGTGGTGCTCGCGGATGGCCGGTGAAGCTGATGGACGTCGAGCTGGCCGGTCTGCGCGACACGCCGACGCTGCGCGACAACAACGCGCCGGCGGAGTACCTCGCGCCTGAGCAGATCAACCGGGCTCCGTGGACCGAGAAGACGGACTGCTATGCCTTCGGCGTTCTCGTCTACGACGTGTTCTGCGGCGGACCGCCGTTCCAGGCGCCGACGCGCGAGGCGGTTCTCGCGAAGCACCTCACCGAGCCGCCCACGCCGATGCGCCGGCGGCGCGCCGTGCCGGCGTCGGTGGAGAGCATCGTCACGCAGGCGCTCGAGAAGGATCGGGAGCTGCGGCCGTGGATGCACGAGATGCTCAACGGCCTCTGGGAGGAGACGAGTGTCCCGGCGACCAATGGGACCGGCGGCGGATCGCTCGGATGGAAGCGGTCGGCCACCTTCTTGGGCAGCGCCGTCGCGGCGGCCGCGCGCCATCGTGCTGGCGATCTGGGGGCTGTCCGGGCTGCAGCCATCGTCCCAGCGCCCCGTGGCATCGGCGCCGACGGCGTCGGTGGAGCGGGCGCTGGTCAGCCCGCGAGCTCCTTCTGCGAGCGCGGTGACCCGGCCGGAATCCGCGGCCCGGCCCCGGCGCCGTCGGCGCCCGCCGCTACGGCGACGCCGCCGGCCAAAGCGGCGACACCGAGCGTCTCCTGCCGAAGAGACGCGCGCGACCACGCCGCCAGGTCGCCCCGGCCCCCACTCCGAGGGCCACTCCGCCGGACACGCGACCGTCGGCGAGGACTGCGGCCGTCGCGCCGGGCGCCACGGACTCGGGTTCGACCGCCGTCGCCGAGCCTCAGCCGGAGCGCCGGACCTATCGAGTGGGCTGGCTCGACCCGGGCCGGGTCTCGACGCCGTATCAGGACATCGTGCGGCAAGCCCTGGTCGGGTATCCACGGGACATCGCGTTCGAGTATCGATACGCCGGCGGGCGGGTCGACCGGCTGCCGGAGCTCGCCGCCGAGCTCGTGCAGCTCAAGGTCGACGTCGTGTTCGCCGTCGGCAATCAGGCAAGCCAGGCGGCGAAGCAGGCAACGAGCACGATCCCGATCGTCATCGTCGGCTCCGATGGGGGCGGATCGAGCGGCAACGTGACCGGCGTCACCTATTCATCGCCGGATCTCGCCCGCAGCTGGTTGAGGCTCCTGAAGGAGATGCGCCCGACGCTCAGCCGGGTCGCGGTGCTCTACGCCGCGGACGCGTCGAGTCGCGGAGAGCTGGCAAGCGTGCAGAGCGCCGCCGCGAATGCGGGCGTGACGATCCAGGCCTATCCTCTCCACGAGGGCGATGCGCTCGGAAGCCTGCTCGCGCGGCCGGCCGGCGAGCGGGCCGAGGCGATCGTCGTTCCGGGAGCCCCGCGGCGTTGATCTACCTCCCGCGCCTGATCGATCTCGCCAACCGGGCCAGGATCCCGACGGTCTACGGCTCGGCGGAGTTCGCTGAAGCCGGCGGCCTCGTCGCGTACGGGCCGAGTACCCCCGCGATCTACCGGCGCGCCGGCGCCTACATCGGCAAGATCCTCGGCCCGACGAATCCGCGCGACCTTCCCATCGAGCAGCCGTCACGGGCCGAGCTCGTGGTCAATCTCAAGACCGCGCGCGCGCTCGGATTGACCCTGCCCGAGCCGCTGGTTCGTCGCGCCGACCGCGTCCTGCCGTGAGGAGGCAGCAATCAGTCGGAGGGCGAGCTTAGCGTCGGAGCGGACCGCAGATGGGTACGACCGGGTCCGCACATTCCTGCACTCAATGCGCAGAAACTTTCAACATCGACACGGCAGGCGGCCCGGTAGTCCGCGACTGCCGTTCCGTGCGCTGATCCATCCCGACGGTGCGCTGGCTGGAAGTTCGGACAAAGCCCGACCGAGCGGCCTTCCCTTTCTGTCGTGGGGCGAGCGCCTGGCATGAATCTTGATCGTCTTTGCACGATATTGGAGCCGAGACCAACTTCGGGACACTCCCTTCTGAGCTGGCCAAGCGCCCGGGAAAAGGCTGCCGCGGGACGCAATGAGCGTGAGTAGGCCTCAAGTAGGCAGGGCGGGCGAACGCGCTCTCGTCGGACGGCGCGTCCAGGGCCGTTACCGGATCGTCCGTGAGATCGGATCGGGCACCTTCGGGACCGTGTGTGGCTCGCCGAGGACGAGGTAACCCCTCAGCGAGTCGCAGTCCGGTTCTTGCCCGGCGGGATGACGCCTGCGTCCGGCATCGCGCGAGGCGTCCACAATGTGGGTGAGTCGAGCGTCGCTGGCTTCATGTCTCATCCAGGGCTCGTCCGCGTGTTGGAGCTGGGTGAGGCCGAGCCTGGACGGTCCTTCGTGGTCATGGAGCTCGTCGAGGGCCAACGCCTGAGCGAGATCCTGTCGGCGGCCAAGCCGCTCGACAGCAGCGATGCGCAAAGCGGGGCGCTCGACCTCGGCGCCGCCGTCGAGGCGCTTCACAATCTCGGCCTCGTTCACGGCGCGCTCCGCCCCCAGAACGTCATGGTTCTTGCGGACGGAACCATCAAGCTGATGGACGTGGAGCTGGCGGGCCTGCGAGACGCGCCGACGCCGAAGGGCGGTCTCGTCGTGGACCCGCCGGCGGAGTACCTCGCACCCGAGCAGATCACGCGAGCGTCGGTGACCGAGAAGACGGACATCTATTCCTTCGCCGTCATCGTCTACGAGCTGTTCTGCAGCGTGCCGCCATTCCAGGGTCCCTCGCGCGAGGCCGTCCTCTCGAAGCACCTCAACGAACGGCCGACCCCGATGCACCAGCGTCACGCCGTTTCTCCCGAGGTGGAGCGCATCGTCACGCGAGCGCTCGACAAGGACCCGGAGCGGCGGCCCTTGATGCACGAGATGCTCAACGTACTCTGGGGAGCCGACCGGCCCTGCAGCAGGCGCGGCGAGGAGACGATGGAAACGAACAGCCGCGATCGTTGCCGCCACCGCCGTCGCGGCGTCGATCACCGTGTTCGCCGCCTGGGAATGGCTCAGGCCGCGGCCCTCAGCCGAGAGTCCAATCGCGCGATCAGCGCCGGCGCAGGTCAGAGCGCGTCAGATCTCAAAGTCTCCCGTGAGCGCTTCTGCCACCGCGACTCGTGCTGAATCCGCGGCCAGGCCAACAGCGCCGTTCCTGGTGTCGCGATCGGCGACGAAACCGACACCACCGCGGTCGGACGAGTCGGTGCTCGAGACCCCGACGCAGAACGTTCCCGCCGCCGAGACGCGCGCCGCGCCCCGCCGCGGAGCCGGCCTCGCCAGGCATCAACAGGGAGGTTCCATCGTCCATGGCGAAGGCGACGCCACCGGCCGTATCACCTCCGCCCGGCACCGCGGGCGGTGCGCCGGGCAGCCTCCAGTCGGCGGCGACGTCGGCCACCGAAGCTCAGGGAAAAGGTATCGGGTGGGGTGGCTGGATTCGGGACGGGTCTCGGCGTCGGACCAGGACATCGTCAGACAGTCGCTGGCCGCGTATTCGCGGGACGTCGCGTTCGAGTATCGGTCCGGTGACGGACGTACCGAGCGACTCCCGGAGCTCGCGGCTGAACTCGTCCATCTCAAGGTCGACGTCGTATTTGCCGTTGGCAGTCCGGCGATCCAGGCGGCGAAGCAGGCGACGAGCACGATCCCGATCGTCGTGCTCTCCGATGCCGTTGGGCCGGCGGGCGCGCGGCGTGACGAGCTCAGCGGCAATGTCACGGGCGTCACCTATTCGTCGGCAGACCTGGTCCACAGCTGGTTGAAGCTGCTGAAAGAGGTCCGCCCGACGATCACCCGGGTGGCTGTTCTCTACGGCGCAGACCCGTCGAGCCGCGTGGACCTGACGAAGCTTCGGCTCGCCGCCGAGCTCGTCGGCGTGAGGATCCAGCTCTACGTCGTCCAGCGGAGCGCGGTGCCTGGAAGCTTGCTTGCGGGCCGCGTGGACCTGGCGAAGCTTCAGCTCGCCGCCGAGCTGGCCGGCGTGAGCATCCAGCCCTATGTGGTCCAGCAGGGCGAAGCGCTCGGAAGCCTGCTCATGGGACCACCCGCCGGGCGGCCCGAGGCGATCATCGTGCCGGGAGGCCCTCTGACCCTGATCAATGCGCAACCGATCGTCGACCTCGCCAGCCGGGCGGGGTTGCCGGCGGTTTATGGCTCCAGTGAGTTCGTGGACGCTGGCGGCCTCCTCGCCTACGGGCCGAGCACTCCCTCCATGTATCGGCGCGCGGGAGCTTATATCGGCACGATTCTCGGCCCGACGAATCCACGCGACCTGCCGGTGGAGCAGCCGTCACGGTTCGAGCTCGTCGTCAATCTCAAGACCGCGCGAGCACTCGGGCTGCCCCTTCCTGGATCGCTGGTTCTTCGCGCCGACCGCGTCGTGAGGTGAAAGGCACCGCTCGCGCGTGAGGCGTCGGCGCTCGCGCGGCGGTCACCACCGCTCCTGTCCGGGCGGCGATCAGTCGGAGGTGCGCGCTGCGTCGTCCGAAGTCGGGTCGACGAGCGCGTCCCCCTGGAGACCCCATATTAACCGGGGTCTTCACCGTTGAGTTTCGCGGGCGCGTTGAGGGCACCCCAGGAAACCCGGTGCGAAAGCTGGCCGCGCCGTCGCCGCGGCCGGCGCGCGCGGAGGATCCGATGACCCTCCGCGAACTCCTCGAGACGCTCAAGTGCTGTCGGCGTCACGCTCGCGCTGCACGACGGCGACACGATCACGATTGAGCCGCCGGACGTCCTCACCCCGGCCCTGAGCGCGGCCCTGCACTGAGCACCACGCCGCGCTCGTCGCCCTCATCCGCTCCGGGCCGCTCCTCGACGTCCGTCGTTTGACACGCTGCTGACGGCACTCGATGGGTTAGGGCGCGCCCGCCGGCCGAGGTCCTTCACGAGCGCCTGCAGGCCCTGGCGGATGGACTGGGCGCCGTGGATCCCTTGGTGCGCGAGCTGGTCCGCGCCGAGGCCATCGCGCGGCTCACCCATCTCGGGGTGCGCACCCCGGCGCAGGCTCGTCGACGCCGCCCTGACCACCCGCGCCACGCACTCGGGCGGGACGGGATCCGGACGGGGCTTGCGCTTCGCCGACCCCGACCCCTGGCCCGAGGCGGTCGACGGCGCGGCCCCTGCTCGATGACCTCGCTCACACCTACCGCCGGTTCGTCAGCCTCCCGGACGGCGGGGCCGAAGCCCTCGCCCTGTGGATCGTGTTCACCTACGCCCTGGACGCCTTCGCCGTGGCCCCCATCCTCGCCCTCTGCTCGCCCCTCAAGCGCTGCGGCAAGACGACGACCGAAGAGCTGACGGCCGCGCTGGCCAAGCGACCGCTCGCCGCCGCCAACATCACGGTCGCCGCCCTCTACCGCACCGTCGAGCAGTTCGCCCCTACGCTGATCGTGGATGAGGCGGATACCTTTCTGCTCACCAATCTCGGGCTGCGCGGCGTCATCAACTCCGGGTCACACCCGCGCCACCGCCTTCGTGGTGCGCACCGTGGGCCACGAACCCCGGCTGTTCTCCACCTGGGGCGCGCGCATGATCGCGCTCATTGGGCGCCTGCCCGCGACGCTCGAAGACCGGGCGATCGTGCTGCCGATGCGCCGCCGCGCGCCCGGCGAGACGGTGGAGCGGATCCGGCGCGACGGCCTCCTGCGCCGCGCTTGACCCGCTGCGCCGCCGCGCGGCCCGCTGGGTCGCCGATCATCTGGCGGCGTTGCAGGCCGCTGACCCCGCCGTGCCCGACGCGCTCCATGATCGCCAAGCGGATAACTGGCGGGCCCTCGCTCGCGATCGCGGACGCGGCGGGCGGCGGGTGGGCTGATCGCGCGCGCACCGCCGCGCGCACGCTGGCCGGAGCCGGTGGCGAGGCGGACCCGGCGGCGCCCGTTGAGCTACTCGCCGATCTGCAGGACCTCTTCGCCACCACCGCCGGCCGACAAGCTGGCCACGGCCGCCATCATTCGCCACTTGATCAGGCTCGAGGAGCGGCCTTGGGCGCGACGCCGAGGGCCGGCCCCTCACCCCGCGGCGTCTGGCCCAGTTGCTGGAGGGTTCCGGATCAAAGCCAAGCAAATTCGCCAGGGCGCCGCCACGCGCAAAGGGTATCTGCGGTCGGACTTCACCGACGCCTTCCGCCGTTACCTGCCGCCGGTGCCGTCCGAATCCGGCCCGACAGGCGGGCGCGGTGGAGTTCGGGGTGGTGGCGCCGCGAGCGGTTCCGGTAGCGCCGCGGCCGTTTCAGCGCCAGAGATGCTCCCTGTTTCGGCTCCGCACGCAGCGGAACAACGGGAAAGCCGCATCCGGCCCGCGCCGTGCGCATCGTCGCGCCAGAGCCAAGCCGCCGCGGCTGAGTCGTCACGCATCGATTCAGCCTTCGTCACCACGCGGTGAAGGCGTGGCGCAGGCTTCGGGTCGGAAATCCGGAGGTCGATCGCGTGCGTCCAAAGCCCCGAGGGCGACACGCCTCGAGGAACGTTTCCTATCGCACGCGCTCCAAGCGCCCGGCACATCGGTCATGTTTCGAATGTTTCGCGTGCGGACGATCCGGACGAGGGCTCTGCCAGCCGAGGAAGGGCAACGCCGACCGGTTATGCGACGCAGTGGTCGCCCGCACTCCCCGCTCAGCGAGGACGACGAGAGAGGCGCCACGTCGTGTAGCGGGTTTTAATCCAGGGCCATTCTTTCAACTCCCGGGCGAGATGGCCTCAGACGTCGCTGAGCCGGGGGCACCTCCAGCCGTTTGCAGTCAGCGCCTGCCGGGTACGGCCGGGGTCATCAACTCCCGAACTCCTGGCCGAACAACTCGACCATCCGTCCGAAGGTCCAGCGATCCAGGGTGGTGACCACCCCGGCGCGGCCCCCGCTGCAGCATGCGCAGAAGCGTCAGCTTCTCCGTCGCGGACAGTTCGAGCGGCTGGCATCGCCAGCCGCGGGCGGTCAGCAGCCTCCAGACATGGCTGGGGTGATACCGAATCCTGAACTGCCGATGGATCACCCTGGCCACCCGCGCGAGGGTCCAGAGACCTGTGGGGTAGCCCGCTCGGCGCGGCCCCCGTGCCAGGATCCTCTCCAGCGTGCGCAGCTGGCCCTCGGACAACCGCGGCGGTCGCCCTGGGGTCGGCGTGGGCCGCAGGCCGCGCAGGCCCGGCGCGCTGATAGGTCTGCCACCACCGCCATACCGAACTCACCGACGCCTGCACCTGCCGCGCGACGGCGGACGTCGGCCGGCCCGCCTGCAGGAGCTGCACGGCCCGTCGACGGCGTTGCTCCAGCTGGTCCGGGGCGCCCGGGGGTCGCATCGGCTCATCGGCCTCCGCAGAGCGAATAATCCTTCCATGATTCATACAGCAAGGCTGTCGATCACTATACCGCATCTCGTGGAAACATTCTCTTGCGGTCGCCCCAGGACACTCCCAGAGGCTGCAGGGAGATCCGGCGTGGGACTTATTCCATTATTTCACAAGCATGAAATCCGGGAACTCGGGGTTCATTACCACGAAGCTCCTTCAACAGGACTCACCGACCGGTAGTGTCTCAGGTTGATTCTGGTGGATCACGCTCTGGCCCGGCTCGCTAATCTGAAAGTGCCGGGAGGAGGACCCAGAATGGAACGCGGCAAGGCAATGCTGAAAGTTGTTGCGGATGTCTATGACTGTCCCCTTGGCCGCGCAGTGATGACTGTACGTTCATGAATGTTCCCGGCTAAAGACTGTTAATAAGAGCTGCGACCTGACCTGCTATTCATATCTGGCTCCCATGCAGCGATGCGGCCCTCTTGGTCGACAACCACGGCCGGGCGACGACCTTCCGCTGCCTTCCGCAACGTATCGCTCGAAGTAGCGTTTGACATGCCGTAAGCAATACCTACTTTGCGATCAGCGTCGATCAATACTGTGAAGGGCAGGGCCTCCGCTTCCTACCCAGGCCTTTGCCGCGACCGCATCTTTGTCGTTAATGCCGTAGATGACAATATTCTTGGCCGTTAGCGTGGCAGCATGCTCTCGGTACCCGAGAGCCATCCGCGTTCAGTTACCGCCACCTGGTGACGTGAAGAAGTACAACACAACCTTCTTGCCGCGGAGGTTCGTAAGCCGCACTGTTTGACCATTGGAGTCTTGCAGTGTGAAATCCGGGAGCTTCGTCACCCACTTTTAGGTCGGGCATGACTTCCTCCAATCCCGCTCGTATCAGGCGTCAGGGGTTTCCGCGATTCTAGCTTCGAGGAACTTGGTGGACCCTCTGGGATTCGAACCAAGGACGGACGGATTTCGGCTCGGAGTTCAGCGCGGGGACAGGGCACAAGCCTGCCGAGCCGCGGGCTCCCAGATTCGGTCATTCGACGATGCGGGTGCGCCCGCAGTAGCAGCAGCAACGGCGGGATCTCGCGAGCCCGAGGGCCGGCGGCGTCGCCGGGGGACGGGTTGCTCCGCCTGGGCGTCCCGACGGCGATTGAAGCCATCGGCCCATTGCTGGCCCAGTCGCCGCCCCGCCAGGCACCAGTCCTCGCGCTCGGTGCAGAAGCGCGTGGCGTCGACGCGGGCGCGCATGATTTGCGTGATCGTCTTCCGGGGAATGCCGGTCGAGAGCACGACTGATGACATGATCATCCCTCTCCGCTCGGCGGCCATTTTATCTTCCGGGTCCGTTGCAGTTAGCGACGCGCAACCTGCGCGGTCCTCGGCGAGGCGGTCCTGCCAGCCATGGCGCTCGAGCTCAGGGTCCACGTGCTCCTCCTCGGGATAGCCGACGCAAAGATAGGCGACCAGGGACCAGTCCTCGGGCACCTCGAGCACGCGCGTGACTTCCCGCGGCTCGAGGATCGAGACCCAGCCAACTCCGAGGCCGTAGGCGCGCGCCGCAGGCTAGAGCGTCTGCACGGCGGCCACGGCGGGTAGTGGAGCGTCTCGGGCATCGTGTGTGCGTCCCAGGCCATAGGCCGGCGGTCGTCGCCTCGTCGACGAAGAGCGGCCGGGTGACACGGCGCCTCCTGGAAGCCGGCCAGCTTCAGCTGACTGTAGAGCGCGGCGCGTGTGCCCGAGTACGTCGCCCGTGCGGCTTCGTTGCACCGCCCAAAGATGTCGCGGATCCGCTCGCGGCGCCCCGGATCCTCCACGAGCACGAACCGCCAGGGGCTGGCTGTTACCTACCGAGGGGGCCAGGCACGCGAGACCGAGCAGCTCGCCGAAGATGACCGGATCGATCGGTTGGCGGCGGAAGCGTCGGACGTCGCGGCGCCAGGCGAGCAGCTCGCGAAACTGCCGGCGGAAGTCGTCGCTGAATTTCGGTGGCTGCATGTTGATGGCCTCCTGCGTCGAAGCACTGTACGCGCTGCGGGCTGCGGAGGCCCAGGGCCGTGAACATTGGCTCCTCAGGCGACTTCGACTCGCACTAGTATGCGAAAGCTATTGACGATCCTCAACGCGATGATCGCGCGACGGACGGCGTGGAAGCCGCCCATCGCGGTTGGTGCTTGACAGCGGAGACAGTTACTCCCCGACGTTGAGTTGACTAGGCGACGAACGGCGGGATGGGCGGAATCTCGACCTGCAGCGTCTTGACCTCGCGCACGCCGGGCACCGTGCGCGCGACCTCGACCGCGCGCTCGAGGGCCGCGGTCCCCTCCAGTGTTACGACGCCGGCGTGGGCCTCGACCGTGATACGGTAGCGTCGCGTCTCCGGGTGGGTCGCGAGCGCCACCTGCACGCGTGACGCCAGCGCCCGCGACACGACCATCTGGCGGCCGACCTCGGTCGTGGCCATCTCGGGACGGCGCACCAGCCCCTCGGCGACCCCGACCACGGCCTCGTGCTTCAGCTTTCGGTGTTGACGACCAGCTCATAGAGCGTGGGATCCGCGATGTCCACTTCATAGAGATACCGCATCCGCCCGGATTTCTCGACGTCGTCTCGGCGCACGAGGTCGGCGGCCGCGCGCTGGTTGGGCGTCTCGCCCGTCATCTCGGTGGTGCGCTTGATCCACTGCTTCACGCGGTGCTCGAACGGCGCGATGAGCCGGACCCGGAGCACATGCGGGACGCCGCGGAGCAGCCACTGGCCGCCGCCGCGCATCAGCACGCAGTTGTCGTCCTCGGCGAACTCGAGGCAGGAGTGGTCTGCAGCACGGTGATGTGGTGGCGGGTCTCCGTGTCGAAGCGCTCGAACAGCGTCGGCTTCGACTCGTCGAGGTGGAAAGCTTCGTCCTCCGCGAGCCCATAGCGGCGCGCGGCGTCGAGAAGCAGCTCCTGATTCACGTAGCGGTACCCGAGCCGCTGCGCCAGCGCCATGCCGATCTCCGGGCCGCCTGCTCCCATCTGATGCGAAATGTAGACGATGGCCATGGCTCACCCCCGCCGATACTTGTCTCTGAGCGCCGTCGGGGCAATCGCGATGCGCTTGCCGCCGACGTCCTCCAGAATGTAGACCTCGTCCGTGAGCGACCCGCTGGCGAAGACCTCGAACACCTCGAGTGCCGCCTCGAGCGTCGTGTCGGGGCGCCCATCCATGAGCCGCTCGACGGCGGAGCGCTGAAGTCGGTGCATGGGCCCTCCTGTCATCGACTCGCCTCGCCGGCGGCTGCGGCTCTCGCCCGGCCACGAGTGGCGGCAAGCCTACCCCACAACGCCACGCTGGACAAGGCGGCCGGGCGGGGTGGACCGGTCTGACGGAGACCCGGGGTCGTTCTGGGCGCGCTCGAGTGTCGAGACCGCGGAGCCGGAGCGGAAAGCAGATCAGCTCGTAGCGCCCCGGGACGATCGCGGACAGGTCATTATCGGCCTCCGCAGAGCGAATAATCGCTCCATTATTTATACAGCGATGATGTCGATCAGGCCCCATCTCATTGCGGGAAACGCATTCCTCGGGTTGCCCCGGACACCAGGGACTACGAGGGAGATCGGCGTGGGACACTTATTCAGTGGCTAAAAGTAGGAAATCCAGGAACTCGGGTTTCATTACCACGAAATTGCGCATGACGCCCTCTAGTCGTGGAGGACGATATTCAGGAGGGAGCTATGAACGTTCAAGCCGCCGTTGTATTCAATGAAGCCCAGCTTCCGAAACTTGTTCATGAAGAAACTCACCCTGGACCGCGTCGTCCCGACCATTTCGGCCAGGGTTTCCTGACTGATCCTGGGCACGACGGGCTCATGTTGCCCGTCTTTGCCGAAGCGGGTCAGCAACAACAGAATCCGCGCCAGCCGTTTCTCGCTGGAATTGAAAAGCTGATCGACCAGGTCCTCTTCGATCCGAACATTCCGGGACAGCAGGTACGACATGAAGACGCTCTGACAATGCCGGTTCATTGTGGAGCATCCGGACCATTGTTTCTTTTTGAACTCGAAGGATCGAGCACTCGGTCATCGCGGTCGCCGTGGCCATGCGAAGCGGCTGTCCCGCGAGGCAACCTTCACCGAAAAAATCGCCGCTCCCCAAGATGGCGACGACCGCTTCCTTCCCGCGCGTGGAGAGGACCGTCAGCTTCACCTTGCCCTTCTCAATGTAAAAGACCGCGTCCGCGGGACTGCCCTGCGAGAAGACGGTGGTTTTCTTTCGATACTCCTTCGTGGTTCCCCCCGGGCTTTCGCAAGGTACAACCTGAGATCGAGCGGCGCGTCATTTTCCTGTGCCATGAGTCGGCCCCCTATCCGCCGAGTTGGACCAGGCGTACCAGAGCCCCTCCCGTCTTCGAGGAAATGGTCCCACGCTCTGCCTAAAGGTGCTACCCGTACACGTACTAGTACAAGTACGGTGGCGCGTGGAGAAGACCGGGCGGGTTCGAGCTACACGCCATCGACGCCCGCCTCTGGCATCCCTAGCTCCGGATCAACCGCCTCCTGCGTCCGATGCTGCACGAGCGCTGGAGCGCGGAGGCGTGGCCGCAGGTCAAGGCCGAGTTCACGAAGGCGCTCGCGCTACGGAGTCGAGATCCGGCGCGGCAGATGGTTCAATCGATCAGAGCAATGGCGAGGTCAGCGGTCAGGCGACGACAGCAAGGTCCAGAGCCGCCGAGCGAGCCAACGGCTCCCTCCCGATGGAGCTTCAAATTGGTGACCGCCTGACCGACGAGACAGGAGAGTGGGAAGTCATCAGCCGGCCCTATACGTCAGCAGCCGGCAAGCTCGCGAGCGTTCATGAGCAATACGTAATGGCA
>ERZ1370068.7150-contig-6085_pt1 | contig 70624 bp, 96 predicted proteins | sample MGYA00561227_ERZ1370068 | MGnify/ENA primary metagenome ERZ1370068 (study PRJEB38410, sample SAMEA6850437) | metagenome | study: Metagenomic assessment of the ecological functions of the soil: analysis of the soil microbiota associated with the...
TGAAGGCTACATGCAGATTGATATGCTATCCTTAGATCTCCTAATCCACACTGGGCTTGGGCAGATTTAGGATCCAGCAACCTATCATGAGGCTAAAACCCAGATCTCCCAGGGAACTCTGAATCCAAACCTGATCACCCTGCCCTTATGTGCCCGCCGCACATTTTCAAAGCGCCACAGTAAGTCGCTGAGGACTGGCTGCTGGTAAAAGCCACATGGTAATGTAAGGGGATGTCACAGTTTTCATCAACCCAAAGTGGCTGGGCCAGGAGTCAGATAAAAATTCTTGTAAATGTTGTCTTTTCTTCATAGTCTCCATGGAGAGTTAACACTTCTGGTCATTCAGCTGATCTGTGGTCTGAGATAGCGCCTCAGCTTAGATCCATCAGAACCAGGTGATATTAGCAAGATCCTGTGGCTTACTCTTCAATCTTCAACCCACAAAGCCTGAAGCAGGTCAACTAGGGACCCCAACAGTCCCAGTGGAAGCTGTAGCCGCCAGCCTGATAACCTAAAGAGATGGAACTGCAGCAAGACATTCAACACTTCAACATTGCCTGGAAGTGAAAAACTGGGGATCCGTGATCGTATGGTGCAGGCAGAGTGAGCTTTCGGTTTAATCGTGGATCGGCTTCGGATCTTACATCACGGACGAAATTGACCGGTTCCAGCATCATCTGCCGACAGTAACCTGTTTAAAGCAGCTGGTAACGCGCCAGACTGTAGTCTTATAAGCGTGCCACCACTGGCGCTGCAAAGATCGCCGCCATCCGGTATCGGCCACTGGTGGAACCGACGCGTCTGGTAACAATCGCCGTACTCAGATCCTGAGTGATCTAACTGCCCAGCTTCAGTAATAACACTCCTTCTCACATGGTGGAATCCAGGAGTGGAAACTTGCTGTTTCTGATCCAAGTGGTGAGCTACTCAGAGCTTCCAGCTTGACTAGTGCCTGGCCTGCTGGCGCCAGCTCAGATTCTGAATCGCTGCCTGGAGTCAAAGCTCTGAGAACTCTCCCCAATAGAAAGCAAAGAGGCTCGGTGTGTCAGTACTGCCCAAAAGGTCAGACTTGAGAGCTTGAAAAAGTTTCAGACGTGGAACCCAACCCGTGGTAGCTTCCCTGTCATATTTAACCTGCTCCCATAGTTGGTGAGTCTTCTCCAGCTTCTTACCTGGTCGATTGAGTCGCTTAGAAGGCGGCTGATGATCTCCATCACCATATTTAAACGCACGCTGGTAGGCACGGATCGTAGGAGCCTTGGGGCCCGCTGGTTGGTGGCTGCAGCGTGGTCGCCGATCTGGCGTGGCGAACCCACAGTCAACAGCTGAGGACCGGTTTCAGTGATGTAAAAAGAACTGGTTTGACAGTCTAGTATTTGCTCCTGATCGCTAGGTCGATGGTGAATCATCCTATTCTTATGTGAAAGTCAGTAGGTCATGAGAGCTGGATTGGTCATGGAGCAAGCTCCGCCAGCTTCTTCCCTGGGGAGACTGATCGCTACAGAGTCTGGGAAAAACAAAGTAGTTTAGAAAATATCCTGGATGTGGCAGAGGAACCGCAATACTGGGAAAATTCGCTTGAATCCGCTGGGTCATGCTGGCAGCTGAGTGGTCATGATGCCCACAACTGAGGCTTCGTAGCTTAGATATGCCCATAAAATCTGAAACCGTAAATAAGGTAATAGGTTCATTCATTAGAGGTGAAATGCAAAGTGGTTGGGGATCCACAGATAACCTGCAATAGCCTTTATGACCTCCCAAATGGAAATGATGCCTGGATATGTGGCCCCAAGCCTGTTTGGGATCCTAGAGATCCTGGTGCTTCCAAGCCCTCTCTGATGCAGCTGGCTACAATCAACCCAGGAACTCACCTTCCAGGTATGTCACACACTAGGGAATTGATCTCATCCTTGTTGCTTCTTTAGGTCTGAGGTTCTGTCAGCCATCCCATATAGCTTCAGATGGATGCGGGTGGTGATCGCTATGAAGATGCACCCTTATAATTAGTTGGAAACCTAGCTGTGGTGATATGCGAGATGAGGAAAGCCAGGCTTGCTGCCACTGATATCTGAGTGGTGCCGCTAGTAAGTTTGAGTTTACAACACTCGTAACTCCTTAGGCTTATAGTATTCCCATCCCAGGAGGCTGTTCTTGACTTAGAAGTGGACATGGAACAGCTGAGGATTTAGCTTCGTAATCATTGGGTAATTTCGTTCTGAAGATCTGGAGAGCCTTCGTCGCTTCAGGTGCTTGGGAATTAGCAAAGTTAAGATAACTGGCTCACTGGCTGATCACCCAGGTGGTGTAATGATCGCGCGGCAGCAATGCACCTTGACATCCCCATCGTGGCTTATGTGCGTGAAGGCCCAGCTGAGATCACGCGCTTGTATTGTCGAGCTTGAACTTGATCATCCCGGCTCACTTTTGATCACTGGTAACACTTATGGTTATGTCGTTAGGTAAGACTGACATGAAGCGAGAAATCGCCGACCTGAACTTAGGACTGAAGTGCGCTCGAACGCCATTTTAGTCGATAGATCAAAAAATCATCGCCGGTTAATTCGCAGAAATACTTGAGCGGCAGATGACGTCCGCCGCCGGTAGGCCGACTGACCTGGCGTGACCGCTGTCCAGTGGATATTTTTGCGAAAACAACAGATACGCCGTAATGAGAATCAATGGAGTTTCGGTCAAAAGAGGCAGGATCATGTAAGTAGTTCATGAAAGCCTGGACTCATGTCCCATGGAGTTTTGAGAATCATTAGTATTAATCTGGTTCTTGGCTTGTTGTTGTCCTCAAGATATTCTCTCACTTAAACTGACAGGTTTGGAAAATGATGTGGTCTCCTAAACCACTGGGTGGATTATCCTGGTATAATTTAGACTTTTGTGGTTTGACTCTAGACTGAATAAAAGATCGTCAAAGTGGAAGATGCTTCGGTACAAAGAGCTGGAGGTGACGCTTGAACTTCATGCTCCTTTAATAACACCGTTATAAAGTTAGATCGCAAACCCGGATCATACCCGCCCCACGCTGGCAAGGCAGATATCTGGACAACTAGCTGCCCGGCAGTGCGCTCCATCCGGTGGAAATCGTCAGAAATGCTGAGATCGTTAAGCGCTGCCAGCGAACCCGCCGCGATCCCCGGACTCATTGATCTCTGGTAAAATGAAATGTTTCACCGGAAAGGAAAAATGTCGAGGTGAACCTGTTGCGCTTCCACTTGGTTGTCTGGAGTGGTGCTTTAGTAACCCCGGTAGTAATGGTGGGAACAGGCGCATCAGGAAGTAAAATTCAGGAGTCCATCTGGATGTCCAGTAGCAGCTCACTGTTGGTCCCTGCAAGGGATGTAGCTGGTAGAAGCTTCAGTGAACTAAACAGTGACCTCACCAAGCACAGTGGGTGGTAAGTCATGAGGGGGCTTCTTCCTCTTCTGACATCCCAAAGTAAGGTGCAATATAGACGATGAGCCTCCTCCACATCCAAGTAATGCTGAGATCACGGATCTGAGGTGATTCCATTGCTGCCACACACACATGGTGAATCAAAGAAACCGCTTTAAATCAACAGGTGCCTGGTAATGATCGGAGATCTCTGTATCCCAAGGATGGTGATCGAGAGTCGCCACGGCCCCAGCCCTGACTGATGACTCACGCCGGCTTCATGCCTCCTGGCCCATTGGGGGAGCTGCTTCTCCTGCTGCAGATATGCAACATATTTTGGGATGCTGATAGCTTCAGGTAATGGGTAATCAGCTTCTACCATACTATATCTGATGGGGCTATTTAGCTGGTGGTAACTGATGGTCACCAGAACGAGGATCCAGTGTGAAAAACAGTCAGCAACTGCTGAAAACTGAAACTGAAAGTGACCCCCAGAGGAACGCCCCCAGCACTCCTGAAGCTCCGCCCAGTATCGGACCATGAAATGTTTATATGACTCACAGGCGTGCAAGAAAGATACACCCATGGAGTAGATCCTCCACTCACAGGATCCCAGGCTTGGCAGCACTCAGCTCCTGGGGGAGGACCCCAGGCAGGTGCCCACAGCCAGGCCATGGTGTAACCTCCTGACAGCTGATCCCCACTGTGGTGCCAATACAGAACCAGAGCAAAGACAGGAGAATTTAAGTGAGCAACCCACACTGTAACTGGGAACAGCATCCATGAGGTGGTGTGTGAGTGGGGTGCCCCAGGAAAACAGGTGCACACAGCTTAGAGGTGGTCCCTGGGCCAGTAAGCCAGAAATGATGCTGGACCTCTTGCTTGACAACCTTCCTTTAGAGAGATAGAACCCCGATTACGTCTAATCCAGAGGCTGCATGGCATATGACTGTGGATCATCGTGTGCTGACGCCGCCATCCTGTGGAATGCACATAAGGCTCAGGTGCAATCGCCATAAAGTCCATGTGGGTAAAAAAATTTGTTATGTCCCGCTTGCACAAAGTGGTGTTGAGCAGCAAGAGTCACACCAGGCACACCCGCTGTGTGGTAGAGGTGATATAAGTAATGCCCTGTGGCGCTGTAACAACAACTAGGCACAGATGTGCAGCAGGAACCCCAGTAGATGATCAGGCAACAAAGGCTGATCACATGATCAGAAAAATCATGGCATCCCATCTCTGATCCAGAGGTCAGTGCTCAGCTACATCCCCAGATCCTCTAACTGATACATAGAGAGGCAGCTGTTTATAATCCCTAGGCTGACGCCACAAGTGCAGTATCTTCTGCCACTTAGGGACTAAGACCCCGCCAGGAAGGCTGGGTAAACAGGTGTCGATCGCCTCAGCTTGAGCTGAGTGATCCACCCCAGCCATTGAACCTATCTTGGCAGTAGTGGTCTTTAAACATGAAATCTTCCAAGCCAGAGTGTCTGGGCAGCCCGCTGAAGATCTGAGGATGCAGAGAATGCCCATCGTTGATAGGAAACCATAAACTTAAAGGTGGCAAGCTGTGTGGGGTCGGCAATCAGTGGTAGTCGCTCCCTGCTGATTACTGAAGACCGTTTAGGGAGGTGCAAATGGCTATCCTGAATAACGTGAGCGAAGCCAGTCCGGATAGGGATGGCTATATGTGTTTGCACAGTGATCCTAAGTTTTAGACTGAAACAACCCATTGTAAGAAATTGTTTATTAACAGCTGAGTTAGAGCGGTCCCGGTCCCTATACTTAGTCCCAGAGCTATTTTTACTGAGGCTATCCAGGCCACCCCCCAGCCAGCCTCAGAGATAGGCTTACCAAGCCATCAGCAGGTGTTTGAGGCCAGACCTGACTCAGGTGGCAGCCCATGGCACCGCCCATGGGATGCACCCAGGTCAGCCTTGTTAGGCACTCGCTTATTTATCCCTCTTTCAGGTCAGTATGAGAGGCCATCGGCTGTAGCTTAGATCCTGAGTTTAATGGCTGCCTCCGCGTGCTTGATGCAGATCACAGATGGTGGAGGTTACAGCCTTAGCAAGAACCCGCCCAAAGCCTGCAAAGTGAATTGGTACAATAAGGAAGCGCCCACTGACGCCCCTTCTCACTCACGCTGAACAACGGGGCCGCAGAGCTCGTCAGACTGGTAACGCTGACTTCCGTCGCTGGAGCAGTGCTATGGTCCAGGGAGATCGCAAAAGGAGGCCAGGCGCTGGAAGCATTGATCTCATCTGAGCAATTAAGATCGATATGGTGGTAACTGGATAAACGTGAGGCAAACGCCAGTATTGATCGTAAGGAGCTTCAGGCATCTCAGGCTGAGTACAGTTTTTGAATGAATGCAGCCTTCATAGCTCACTCTGAATAACGACGCCCGCAAATTCCCGCCCATTAACATAGCGTCGGTGGCATCTCATGACAGGTGCAATGAGTGAGAAATCAAAGTGACATCAGGAATCTGAGCATTTTTGGCTTCCATCACTTATACTTACTTGGATAAGTCCCAGATGATCAAGAGGCTGGCAGCCAGGCTACACGGTGGTACCAGGTTTATGAGGTTGAAGGTAAAGCTTCTGATGCAGATCAAGTCAGCCTCATAGATGAGATCAGCCACAATATCCAGGTAATCTGCCCCTTCCTCTCCGCCCCACTGATTTGCCTGGAGATATAAGTAATACGCACAGGTATCTCGGCCTTCGCTGATGTGGGGAACCGGGCAAGATCAGTGGTGCCAACCCAGCCATGGGGGCCTGCAAGAGCTTCTGGGATCGGCAGAAAATGAAATCTTCACAGGAATGCCCGTGGTTGAGGATTCAGCCAGCCCCTGAAATACTAGACTGGAGGCTCAGAGAGCCCCTCCAGCTTACAGGATGGCAGGCGGTGAGTTGGGGGTGATGATCACCAGTACCCAGTCCCAAGCCTTATTTCCTCTTCATCGAAAGTATAATGGGTCTGTGCTGAGCAGTCCCTGAAACAGATAACCCACAGAGCTAGTTTGAAAGAGCATGAAAATTTCTATGATCGCAGATCCTTTAGCCTGCTAATTCATGGTATCACCATGATCATCCCCCAGCACAGCGCCAGCCTGAAAGTAACAGACCGTGATGGATCCTGACCAGGTGCAGTCAACCCGAGCTTCCCAAGGAGGTGTTATTTCTGAAGGTGAAGAGGCTTGTTGATCATCGCTCAGGTCGGATCACTCCACCCATGGCTCCTGAGGAAAACTGGGAAAGTGGTGTAAGATCGTGGTGGGGTGATAAAAAGACTGCTGGAAAGAGAGTTTGATAAGTCGGCAGGCAGGCAGTTCTGTTCATGCTGGTAAGTAAATCTCCTGTCCATACCACATTAGAAATCAAGAAATATTATTCCATTTTTGGTAAAATGGAGCTAAAAATCCGCGTTAGTATAATATGGCTTGTTATCCCATGGTAATAGTGAATCAAAAGAAATGAACAGCCGCCGGTTAGATCAGAGAGTAACTATTTATTCTGCGTTAACTAACCCAGTGGTAAAGTCAATCCAACGTACTGAGTTGATATCCTCGGCAGTCCCAGCACCCTGCAGGTACTGGATCCGCTCCTGGAGGTGGTTGAACTGACGTCGTGAAAAGTTTTTACAGTCATTTTGAAATAATTCAGACTATCAGAAAGCGTGTTCGGTCTATCGCTTACTGGGGTAGATCCCCAAACAGGTCGGTACTTATAGTCATCGCTTCGATCAGGGCGGGTAATGCATCGACGCCAGCGCCGCCATTTGGCGCTTGTTTACCTGGCGCGTTGGCCCAGTTTTATATGGCGTCACATCACGAAAGCCTGGTCTCCAACCCATGCAGTCCCTGCCCGCCGGGCAATCGGACAGGATTGTCACTCCCATGGAGCTAATTGCGCCCGGAACATTGATCATCGTAATAATGGTGGGCGCTGCTGGATAGCCCGTGGTCGCTGCTTACTTCATGGCGCCTTTAACTGGTCGGTAATGCCCCGGCGTGGACGCGGCGCCGTCTTTCGTCTATGCCGCGCATCGGCGATCACGGTGGGGTTTGATCGCGGGGCGCCTGAAATTGTGAATTCAGCTTACAGCGCCGGGGTGATCCGAAATGATGCGGTGCGCTGGTGTGGTGGAACTGGTCGGAGGCGTGCCGGGCTGCCTTCATCTTTATCTGAAACAGCACCGCAGCAGGCCCTCCGCTGCGCTGCTGGAGGTCCCAGCTATGATGGAAGAGGTGGACACCCATATGGCCATGTGGTGATCCCAGGCAAGCCAGCTCCCACCACCGCCTCCTGTGGTGAGCTGAGGACCGGGATACTGTGCTACCCCAGGGGCGCAGATGCCCCACCTGCTCCCAAAAGTGTCTACGCCACCAGTAGTGCATTTCCTAAAGCCCAGAAAAGGGGTCTTCACTGTACTTCATGGGAAGTAAGTAGATCAGTGGATGCGCCCTCGGCCTTGATCGGCCACCAGAACCAAAGCCGCCTATCCAGTAGAAAACTGTCTGTGTAAGTTATCAGGGCTATCTCATGCACCATGGCGAGTCGTATTGAACGGGCTTAGTCGAAGTTGAGCGCCGCCTATCGTCCGATGCAACCCCAGCGCCTGCCGTTTAACTTCACTAAACAAAGGAGCCCGTGAACCCGTGGCTCATCCCAGCCGCAGGTCACAGCAATCGATTGAGGTGCACCGCCCCACTCCCGCCACAGAACGGAGCACCTGATGGCACGCACACCCTGCCAGCGGTAGCCCACGGCGTGATCTGACTGCCGGGCCCGGGGATTACCGCACCGGCCCACGCCCGCGCCGCTGGTGAAGATGGTCCTGCACCGGGGAATCGTCACCGGGACCATTCCGGGCGGCACCCGGCTCGTGCAGTCGAGCGTCGCGGCGGAGTTGGCGGTGAGCACCCGGTCGGTCCGGCGAGGCACTCACGCGAACTGGCGGCCGAGGGCTTCGGTCCGCTTCGACCAGCGCGGCGGGGCGGTGGTGCGGGAACTGTGCCGCACCGAGCTCGAAGACATCTACGAGATCCGCATGATGACTCGAGCCGGTCGCCGACGGCCCGGGCCGCGAGGTCCGCCCCGCGGCGGGCCTGCGCCCGGCGATCCAGCCGCTGGTGGCGATGGAAACCGAGACCGATGCCACCCGCTGGGCCGAGCACAACGCGAGGTTCCACAACGTCATCGACCTGGCGGGCAACAGCCCACGGCTGGTCGCCATCCTGAAGAAACCTCCGGGAGCTGTCCACCCTCTACATCACGCACTCCGGTGCTGGCTGTCCCGGACCGCGCGCGGCGCGCCAACGCCGAGCACGAGAGAGATCCTCCGTGCCGTCTTCGCCACGACCCGGCGGCGGCGGTCCGACGCCGTGCTCCGCCATCTCCGACGGCACCCTCGGCGCCCTGCGGACGATCCACCAGCCCGCGTCCCGCGTGCCAGCACCGTGCACGCCCGGTGGGCGGCTCATCCGAGCGCGCAGCTCCTGTCGAGGACAGCGCGTGCCTGCTGAACCGGTAGCGCCGCTGTGCCTGCTGGCCGCTGGGTGCGCGGCGCTACCTTAATCACGTGGCAGCCCGGATCGTAGTGATTGAGGGTGACGGGATCGGCCGGGAGGTGATCCCGGCGGCGATCGGGGTGATTAGGCGGCTTCGAGCTCGGCCTGGAGTTCCAGCCGCTCAATGTGGGCGCGGAGCGGTACCTCCAGACCGGCGAGGCGCTGCCCGAGGAGCGACTTCGCACAGCTCGAGGCCGCCGGACGCGATCCTGCTCGGCGCGATCGGCGACCCCCGGATCACCGACTCCGCTACCTCTGGCAGACGCTGGGCCGGATCCGCCGCGAGACTGGATCTCTACGCGAACGTCCGGCTCAGCCAGGCTGCTCATGCGGCCGCCTGAGCCTGCTGCGCGAGCCCGGGCCACGGCCCGCCGACATCACCGTGGTCCGGGGAGAACACCGAGGGCCTCTACAGCCCGCCTGGGCGGCCGGTTCAAGCCCGGCACGCCCGAGGAGATGGCGATCCAGGAGCACGTCAGCACCTTCCGCGGCGTGACGAGGATCCTCGACTCACGCCTTCTTCTGCCGCCCGGTCCTGCGTCGTGCTGGCGGACAAATGGCAGGCGATGCCGCATGCGGGCTGCCCTCTGGCAGCGGTGCTGGCGCGACGCACGGGACGCTCGCACCCCGACACGCCTTACCGCCACATGGCGATCGACGCCTGCGCCCTGCACATGATCTCCGAGCCCTGGCAGTTCGACGTCGTCGTCACCGAGAACTGCTTCGGCGACATCCTCAGCGACATCGCGGGCGGCCTCATCGGCGGCGTGGGCGCTGGCCCCGTCGGCGAACATCAACGCCGCTCACCGGCCGCGCGATGTTCGAGCCCGTGCACGGCAGCGCCCCCGACATCGCGGGAACCGGGACCGCCAACCCGGCGGCCGCGATCCTGGCTGCACGCCCTCATGCTGCGGCACCTCGGGTTCACCGCCGAGGCGGCAGCGGTCGAGGCGGCGTGGCCGCGTGCGATCGAGGCGGGCGAGTGCACAGGCCGACGCCGCTGGCAGCCTGTCCAACCAGGAGGCCGCCGTCGCCGTCGCGCGGCGGCTCGGCTGATGCACGCCACGCCCTAATCGACGTAATGATCACAATATAGTCACCACTAGCTGGCGCCGCCCGGTGACGGCGTGATTGCATAAGGAGAGACTCGTCGGGAGAGGTGGCCATGCGCTGCTCATCAGACCTCGTGAGCCGGAATCGGCCGGAACGGCGGGCCAGCCTCCCGCTTACGGTCCCCGGCTCCGTCACCCAAGCACGGGCGGTCCCGGCACGGGCGGCCCAGCGGGCGTGCCTAGCACGGGCGGCGGGGCCTCGCGGTCACCGCGCTCGTGGCCTGCTCGGCGATCGCCGCCGCGTGCTCCAGCAGCGGCGGCACGGCCAGCCCGCAGCGCGTCCCCGAACGCGCCGATCAAGGTCGGCTACCTGCTCCCGCTGACCGGCATCTTCACCAAGAACGGCGTCAGCGAGCGAGGAACGGCTTCCAGCTGGGGCTGAAGCACTTCGGGAGCTCGGTGGACTGGGCACCCGGTCCAGGTGACCTACGCCAATGACCCAGGCGACCCGACGGTCGAGCCTGTCCATGGGCCAGCGAGCTCGTCACCTCCGACCACGTCCAGGTGATGGAGGGGCCCCTCATCTCCAGCGCGATCGCGGTGGTCGCGCCCTACGTGCTCGGCAAGGGGGATCCCGGAGGACGACCTGTACCTGGCGAGCCCGCTCGCAGGCGACGGCCTACACACCATTACGGACGCTGGATTCACCTCCGGCTGGGATGGCTTCGCGCCGAGCACGGTCGGCGCGAAGTGGGCGTATAACAACGATGGGCTGGCGGCACGTCGCCACCACGGTCGGGCTCGGCATCTCGTTCGGCTGGCAGGGCGTGGGCGGCTTCGCGGCCCAGTTCAAGCAGCTCGGCGGCAAGATCGACAAGATGATCTGGGTGCCGAGCGACGCCGTGGACATGTCGTCCTACGTGTCGTCCATCCCGTCCAGCACCCAGGCGGTGGGTGGTGCTGTCGGGCTCCCAGGCGGCGGCCAGCTTCGTCAACACCTACGCCTCGTTCGGCCTGAAGAAGAAGATCCCGCTGATGGGGATCACCACCCTGACCGACCAGGCCGCGCTGCCCGCCGAGAAGCCGTCGGCCGCGGCGGGCATCATCACCGACTCCCAGTACTGCGACGCCAACCCGTCCGCGGTCAACCAGCAGTTCGCGAACGCTCACCACGCCGCCTACGGCGTGTACCCGTCCTACTACTCCGAGGCGGGCTACACCAAGGCGGAGATCCTGATCACGGCGCTGAAGTCCCTGCACGGCAACGTCACCAGCGAGAAGGCGCTGCTCGAACGCGATGCGGGCGGGTGCAGATCACCGCGCCGCGCGGTCCGGTGTCGCTGAACCGCGCCACCTGGTCGCCGGTCCAGAACGAGTACATCTGCAAGGTGGAGAACGTGGGCGGCACCATGCGGAACGTGCCGATCATGACCGTCCGCAGCGTCCCGCCCCGGAGCACGCTCTCGCTGGCCGCCTGGACGCCGCTGTTCGCCAAGACCTCCGTCAGCCCGCCCACGCCCTGACCGCGCCGCTCAGGGCGTGCCCTAGATCTCCCCGGCCGACGACCTGTGGTAGCGGTGCCGCGGTGACGACAGGCCGCGGAACGACGCGAAGACCACGCAGCCTCCGGGTACTCGTATCGGGCCATGCGGCTCCGGTCCTGACGCCCAGACGTAGTCACCCGGGTGCAGGTGCACGCCCTTGACGATCTGAACCCTCTCCAGCACAACGATCGAGTGGCTGCTCTCGTGCGCGTGCTCGGGCTCGACGTAGCCCGGCGGGAACTTGATGAGCATGTCGGCCACGCCGATCTCCGGGTCGGAATGGAACACCTTGACCTGCACGCCGCCGCGCAGGGACAGCACGTCGACGTCGTCCTGCCACTCCAGATCCCAGCGATGCGCGGTGTGGAACGGCTTCTCCCATCGGGCGTCCTTTCTCGTGTCACTGGCGCTCACACGCCCAGGTGGGTCTCCCGGACCGCGGCCGCGCCAGCGAGCTCGCTGGCCGTGCCCTGCCAGACCACCTGGCCCTTGGACAGGATGTAGATGACGTCCGCCGCGCCCAGGGCCAGGCCGTAGTTCTGCTCGACCAGGAAGATCCCCAGCCCGCCCCGGCGCAGGTCCATCAGCACCTCGCCGATCCGCTCGACGATCACCGGCGCGAGCCCCTCGGACGGCTCGTCCATCAGCAGCAGGCCGGGGTTGGTCAGCAGGGCCCGGCCGATCGCCAGCATCTGCAGCTCGCCGCCGGACAGCTGGCTGCCCTGGTGGCGCGTGCGCCCTTGAGCTGCGGGAACAGCTCGTACACCTGTTCCGGCGTCCAGGCGTCGCCGGCGTGCGTCCCGCGCGCCGCCAGGGTGAGGTTCTCCTCGACCGTGAGCGAGGAGAAGATGCGGCGACTCTGCGGGACGAGGGCGAGCCCGCGCTGGGCGATCTGGAACGGCTGCCTGCCGGTCAGTTCCTCATCGTCGAGCATGGACCGCGCCGGTGGCCTACCGGAGCATGCCCATGATGGTGTGGACCAGGGTCGTCCTGCCCATGCCGTTGCGCCCGAGGAGGACGGTGCAGGACCCGTCGCTGATCCGCAGGCTCACGCCCCTGCAGCACGTAGTTGATCCCGCGGTAGGTGTGCAGGTCACGCACCTCGATCATGACTGGTCACCCGCTCCCGCCGATGCTGGCCCCGGCGGGGCGGGGCCAGCCTCGCGGGCGTGCGTGGCCAGCCTCACGCGGCGAGCGCAGCCTCATGCGGTGAGGCCGGGCTCTTCTGGCGGGCTGGGCTCTTCGGGCGGGCTGCGCGGTTCCTCGCGCGGCGGGGGAGTCCTCCAGCGCCAGGATTGCGGGTGCGCGAAGCGTCGGCGCCGCCAGGTAGAGCGTCGCGGACCCGCTCATCGCCCTGTATGTCCCGCATCGTTCCCTGGGTCACGAGCGAGCCCAGGTGGAGCACGCGCGGCGGAATCCACCACCCCGCGGAGGACGTCGATGTCGTGCTCGATCATGACCAGGGTCAGCTCGGCAGGCAGCGACGCCAGCAGCGCCTGATGTCGACCCGTTCGGCGGGTGAGAGCCCGGCCGCGGGCTTCGTCGAGCAGCAGCACCCGGGGCCTGAGCGCCAGGGCCAGCAGCACCTCCAGCTCGCGCACCTCGCCGTGGGACAGGTCGGAGGCGGGGCGCGCCAGCCGCTGCGCCAGGCCGAAGCTGGCGGCGAGGTCGGCCGCCTCGGCCATCTTGGCCCGGTAGCTCGGCCAGGGCCGCAGCAGCGAGAGCTTGACCGGCCTCAGCCCTGTGCAGCGCCAGGGTCAGGTTCTCGAGCACGGTGAGATCGCTGAAGATCGCGGGTGATCTGGAAGGTCCGGCCCAGCCCCAGCGCCGCCCGCCGGTACGTCCGCAGCGCGGTGATGTCCCGCCCGAACAGGGCGACGCTGCCCGTGGTGGGCCGCAACTCGCCCGACAGCAGGTTGAACAGGGTGGTCTTGCCCGCGCCGTTAGGCCGATGATGCCGAACCGGGCTCCCGCGGCGACCGCAGGCGACACGTCCGCGACCGCGGTCACGCCGCGGAACCGGCGGGACAGATGGTCGGCCGCCAGCGCGGGAGGGCCTGCAGGCGTGGCGGGGCCGACGGGCGGGTGCAGGCCGGCGGTCATGGCCCGCTCCTGCTTCCTGCGGGCGCGCCTCCAGCCTGGTGATGAGCGCGTCCCGCCGCTAGCCGCATGGCCCGGACCAGGCCCCAGAGCCCGCCCGGGCTGAACAGCACCACCGCGATCAGGGTGAGGCCCATGACCGTCTGCCAGCGGTCCAGGTAGATGCTCAGCTCCTGCTGGAACAGCACGATCACCACCGCGCCCAGCGCTGGGCCCCAGATGCTCCGGAGGCCGCCGAGCACGACCATGATGACCAGCAGCCCGTCCTGGCTGAACGCCATCGTCGCCGGGCTGATCAGCTGGTTGACGAAGATGTAGAGCACGCCTGCCACGCCGGTGAAGAAGACCGCGATCACCCAGGCGAGGTAGCAGTGCAGGCCGGTCCGGTAGCCGAGCGCGGCCAGCCGCGTCTCTGTTGGACCGCGCCCCGCAGGGACAGCCCGAACGGGGAGTGCACGAAGGTCACCAGCAGCAGCGCGACGACGGCGAACACGGCGAGCACGGTCATCCGCAGCGTGAGGGGATCGTTGAGGTCGAAGGGCCGATGCTCGGCAGGATGGTCAGCGGGATCCCGTTGTCGCCCTCGCTCAGGCCCACCCACTGGAAGGCGAGCCCCCACAGGACCTGGCCCATCGCCAGCGTGATGATCACGAAGCTGACGCCCCTGACCCGGACGGCGACGATGCCCAGGGCCAGCCCGAGCGCCAGCACCGCGCCGAGGCCGATCCCGACCGCGGCCCACGGGAGAAGAAGTGCACCTCGGCGATGGCCACGCCGTAGGCGCCGACACCGAGGAAGCCTACCTGCCCGAGCGAGATCAGGCCCGCGTAGCCGCCGAGGAAGTCCAGGGACATCGCCGCGATCGCGTAGACGAGACATGTTCAGGACCAGGGTGGACGCGAAGCCGTTGCCCTGCAGCACCAGCACGAGCGCGACGGCCACGCGCCACGCGCCGCCACCGGGCCGCCGAAGCGGCGCGATCCCCGCAGGGCGGCCAGCGCCAGCCGGGTACCGCGGTCCGGCCGGTAAGCCGGGCCCGCGCGGGCCTCGACGGCGGCGCCGTCGGCCGCGGCCCGCCCAGCGGCGCTCGTCCGCCGACGGTCACCGGTTCACCTTCCCGAGCAGGCCCTCCGGCTTCACCAGCAGGATGATGATGACCGGGATGAACAGGATGGAGTAGGCGACGGCCGGGAAGTATGCCGTCCCGTAGGTCTCGATGAGGCCGATGATACGAGGCTCCCGACGATCGCGCCCTCGAAGCTGCCGAGACCACCGATGATGACCACGGCCAGGGCGAACAGCAGGATGTCGCTGTCGCCACCGGTGTACACGCCGAGCACCGTCCCGCCCAGCACGCCCGCGAAGCCCGCCAGCAGCGCCCCGAGCGTGAAGACGAGGAGAAGACCTGCCGCACGTTGATGCCGAGCGCGCTCACCATCTCGCGGTCGTCCACGCCCGCCCTGATGATGGCCCCGACCCTGGTCCGGCGGAGCAGGTAGTACAGGCCCAGGGCGACGATGATCGACACGGCCAGGATGAAGATCCGGTCGTTCGGGTAGACGATGCCGCTGACCGGCAGCGTGGACGAACCGCCGAGCGACCCGGGCAGGTTGATGGTCAGCGGGCTGCCGCCCCAGATCGCCAGGAGATGTCGTCAAGGACGTAGATGAGCCCGAGCGTGGCGAGCAGCTCCGACATCTCATTGCCCTTGAGCCAGGTGATAAGGGTGCGCTCGAGCAGCAGCCCGAACAGGCCCATCCCGATGGCGGCGGCGGCCAGGCTAGCCGAGGAAGTTGTGCGTGGCGGTGATGACTGAGTAGCCGATGTACCCGCCGAGCAGGTACACCGCCCCGTGGGACAGGTTGGTGACCCGCATCACCCCGAACACCAGGGTGAAACCGCTGGACACCAGGAAGATGATCCCGGCCAGCGTCAGCCCGTTCAGGGTCTGGGCTATGGAACTGCTGCACCCTCAGGGCTCCCCTCAGCGCCGTCAACTACCGGGCTCGGGCACCTGCTCCCTGCCCTGCCGTGCAGGAACCCAGCGTGTTCCACGAATCAGGCCAGGGGCCGATCCCAATATGCTTGCGGGCGCGGGATACACCCTTTCATCATCATTAGGCGTAACGACGGGCGGCGCGGCCCGTCAACGAAAACAGGCCGGGCTTGGCAGCCAGGTGATGGCCAGCGTGCCACGCCGCCGTCGGCCGGTAGCTCGCCGAGGCTCGGTGGCACCCCGCAGCGTCACGCCAGGCCGGTCAGCCGGTCAGCCGCCGGCCTCCTCCTGCCGGGCCCCTTGTCGCGCAGCGGCGACAGCAGGCGCTCAAGCAGCCTGATCTCGGCGCTGTCGAGCCGGACGGCGGCCGGTCGGCACGCGGCGCGCTCCTGGGCCTGGGCCAGGCTCTCCTGCGCCGCCGCGCAGCTGCTCGCGCAGCTTGGCGTTCTCCTCGGTCAGCCTCCGCTGCGTGGACCTGACGCTGGCCAGCTTCTGCTCCAGGCCAGCCACGGCCCGGGCGAGCGAGACATCGCTGTCCGCGCGCCTCGCCAGGCCCGGCGTCCTCCGCGGGCTCCGGGCCCTGCGCTACCGGCAGCGCGTCCGAGCCGCTGCACGACCTCGCAGCGGCAGCCGCCGCGCCAGCTCAGTCGTAGTCGAAATCCTCGGCGCCTCCCGCACCGCCCGTCGCCGCGGTTTGCGCCGCGCCTGCCTGCCGTCGGCCGTACCGCGCTGCGGCACCGCACCGGCCCGGGCCGGTGCCCCGGCCCTCGGCCGGGCTGATCCGGTAGGTGCGCTTGCCGCGTATCTCGCGCTCGATCAGGCCGGACCGCTCCATGCCCGACAGCAGCTGCGCGAACGCGATGCTGGAGCCCGGGCAGGCGATCGCCTCCGCCAGCGCGGTGCTCGCCATGCCGCTCGCGTCCCTGACCTCGCCGACCATCAGCAGGTGCGACATGACGCGGTCGCGCGTGCCGACCGCCCGCCTCCTGCCGCCTAGCCTTCTCGTCCCCCACGCCAGCTCCACCCCTCCTCGCAATCATGCGCCGCTAGCCGCCTATGACCGCAATCATGCCCGGGTACCGTGACCGGTCCCTAGATCATCGCAGTGCGCCGGATCGCCGCGCATAATGCGGGTTGCGCTTCATAGTGCGCCGGCCCTCGCGTGCCGGGCGCCATCCACGGCGGGTGATCACGGCGTCGGCCCGCCGTCGAGTTGGCTGGCGTACTCGGCCGCCCAGGACCTGGTAGGGCAGCGTGCCCCACGGCTGGACCGCCGGGTAGGTCTTGATCGGCACGTTCCGCAGCGTGCCGTACACGCTCTCGACCTTGCAGATGTAGATGTTCTGGATCGGCGCATCCACGGCCGTGTTGAGCTGCACCGGCCCTCGCGGGCGCGGTGATCGGCGTCGTCTTCAGGGCGTGGGCCACGGCGCGGTCGGGTTGGTGGCGTCGCCGTGCAGCGACTTCAGCGCGGCCACGGCCAGCTCGGCGTGCACGTGCGCCGCCTCCGCGTAGGCAGCCGGGGCGGACGTGGTAGGTCTGCTGACGAAGAGGCTGACGAACTTGTTGTTCGCCGGAGTGTTGATCCCGTCGCAGTACTGCGCCGCCATCTCGTCGCCCAGCACGGTGGACGGCGCACTCACCGGGCAGCGACCGAGTAGTCGAAGACCGTCGTGTTCACCGTAGAGCGGGATCTTGCCGCGCAGGCCGAACTGCGCGTACGCCTTGGTGAAGGTGACCGAGCCGGCCCCGACCGTCTCGGCGAAGACCGCCTGCGTGTTCTTCGGGATCGCGGACACGTACGGGCCGAAGTCCGCGGTGGTCAGCGGCGGCCACAGGACCTTGTCGATCTTCCCGCCGAGCATGGTGAACCGCTTGATGAAGGCGCCCGCCGACAGCCAGCCGAACGCGTAGTCGTTCGCCAGCACCGTCACGTGCCGGTAACCGAGATCCGTGTGTACAGATAGTCGGCCGCTACGCTGTCCGGCTGGTCGCACATCCACCCGAGCTCAGCGCGTTGCCGTACTCTGGCGTCAAAGGTCAGCTGCGTCTGGCCGCAGATGGCGAGGTTGTCCAGCGGGATGTGCTGGCGTGCCGAGGAAGGGTGCCACGGCGGCGTCCTCGTTCGCGAGCAGCGGGCCCTCCATGATCTGAACGTGCTTTTGCTGGACGAGGGAGCGGGCCTGGGACAGCGCCACCGCCGGGTCGCCGCCGGTGTCGGCGAAGTACGTGACGATGCTGATGGCCGTTGACGCTGCTGCCGAAGACCTTGAGCCCGAGGTTCCACCCCTGCTGCTCCTGCTTCCCGGCCACGGCCGCGGTGCCGGTGAGCGGGAGCCTCGCACCGATCGCGATCGGGCTGTTCGCGCTCGCCGAGCTGCTCGAACTGCCCGAACTGCTCGAGCTGCCCGAACTGCAGGCGGCCAGCGCCAGCGATGCGCGCAGCAGGAGCGTTAACGTGCCGTACCGGGCCGGTCTGCCTCGTACGCTCATGAGCATCTCCCTCATGGCCCCGCGCTGGGGTCGCTAATCACTGTCACCGCCACGTCTGTAGATGATTAGCCTAATCAACCAGGCGCGCCGCGCATAGGAACGCCGCCAAGGCCGCGCCCGACGGAAGGATGGCTGTGCACCAGAGACCGAGCACCAGGGCCGAGCACCTAAAGGCCGAGCACCCGGCGGAATGCCGTGGGATGCGGTACCTGGGCGGCGGCACGACCTGGGCGGTCACGGCAACTGCGGCGAGGGCATCGCCCTGCTCGAACGGGGTGGCCGCCGCTACCTGTATCTCGCGCACGAGCGAGGCCCGGCCAACTTCAGCGTGCTCGACGTCACCGACCCCACGGCGCCGCAGCTGCTCACCCAGACGATGCTGCCGCACGGCAGCGTGCGGTCGAACTCGCTGGCCGTCAGCGGCGAGCTCCTGGTCGTGGCCTACCAGGTGGAGAGGCCGGGCGAGCGGCCCGCGGGCATCGAGGTGTACGACCTGTCCCGCCCGGCCGAGCCGCGCCCCATCTCCTTCCTGGACCTGTCGGGCCCTCACTCGCGCGGCACCCACTGGGTGGGTTTCACCGTGGGAACGCATGCCTACCTCAGCACGGGCACTCCTGACTCCCGGCCCACGAACCCGCTGGATGACCAGTTCCCGGTGATCGTGGACCTCGCCCAGCCGGACCGCCCGGCCGAGGTGGGCCGGTGGTGGCTGCCCGGCACGCAGCACGGCGACGGCTCACCTCCGCCGGTGCGGCACGAGGTGTTCGACGCCGGGTTCCGCGCGCACAACATCAACGTCTGCGCCGGGCGCCCCGACCGCGCCTACGTCGGATACCTGGACGCTGCATGCCGTCATCCTGGACATCAGCGATGCCGCTTCTCCGGCGAGTGGTGTCCCGCCTTGACTACCACCCGCCGATGCCGGGCTTCACCCACACCGTGCTGCCGCTGCCGCGCAGCAACCTGCTGGCGATCAGCGACGAGAGCGTTCACGACGCCGCCGCCGACTACCCCAAGCTGGTCTGGTTCGCCGACGTGAGCCACGAGACGTCACCGCTGATCATCAGCAGCGCACCAATGCCGCCGGTGGCGGAGTTCGCCCACCGCGGCGGCCGGTTCGGGGCCCACAACCTGCACGAGAACGAGCCGTTCGCGTGGTCCCGGCAGGACGAGGACATCGTGTTCGGCTCGTTCTTCAACGCCGGGGTGCGGGCCTTCGACGTGCGCAACCCGTTCCAGCTCAGCCGAGGTGGCCGCCTTCGTGCCGCCAGCGCCGCGGTGCGCGCACCGGCGCGGCCCAGATCAACGACGTCTACGTGGCCGCCGACGGCATCGTCTACGCGGTGGACCGCGGCGGTGGCGGGCTCCATCTCCTGCAGTTCGAGGGCTTGCCCTGAACGCCGCCGGGAGCGCAGGAGCCCGGGATTTCGCGGCTCAGGGCAACCACGATGCCCGTTAGGCGTATCTGGTCCCTGCCCGTGACCGACGTACAGGTGTCCAGAAGGTGAATGAAAAGCAAATACGGCCACACGGCGCATTCACATCGCCGTCCGGCGCTGCTAACGTCCGATGCATCTCCTGGATCATCAACGTTCACTCAACTGAACAAGCCGGGACTCCCCTTCCCGCTACGACACGAGGGAGCACGCGGTGACACGACAACAAGGACCTGCCGAGGCCCACCCAGGGACGGCGATCGCGGCAACCGTCCCGCCGAGCCGGAATGACCTCCGGCGGGTGAACGGTTACCTGCTTCATCGCGCGGCGCCGACCATGCTGCGCGAGGGTTATGCGCGCCGGGAGACGATCTCCCTCAGCACTCCCGCACGGCGACGGTGTTCGCCCGGCTGCTGGAGCGCCTGTCGCCCGCGCTCGCCGAGAAGTACGTCCTCCCCTGGGCGGGCGGGACCCCGAGGATCGACCGGCTGTGCGCAGCGGTCACCTCCGCGACCGCGCGCCCGGCCACGCGGCTGAGCCATCTCCCAGGAAGCGCAGAACCTGACCGTCCTGTGCCGCGAGGCGATGCGCCAGGCATGGCGGGACGGGGCCGGGCCCGGCGGAAGCATGTTCGAGGATGCGGCGCGGCGGGCGGTCGAGGGCCTGGCCGGCGAGGATGCCGCTGATTGCCTGGCCGTGCTGGCCTCCGCCCGGCCGGTCGACACCTACCTGGCCACCCAGCTGCTGGCGATCGTGGCCCGCCAGTCCGGCGATCGCGCTGCCCGGGCTGACTGGCAGACGGCCCACCGCTGGCTGCCTTTCCTCGCGTCCACCGTGCGGGCCTTCGGCCTACCGGTCCCCGCCCACCCGGCCGTACCTGGCGTCGCGGTGGGCCGCCTGGTGCGTTATGGCCCGCACGGGTCCACCGCCGCGCGGCACGAAGGCGCGATCCTGCTCGTCGACCGTCCGCTGCTCGGCCCATGCACCGCTGCTGCTCGCCGCCCGCGGCGTCATCTCGCGCACCGCGGCCGACCCGTGCCAGGGCGCGGCCGCCAGCGGCCGCGCCGTGCCCACGGTGACCGGATGCCGCCCCGAGCTCGCGACCGGCGGCGAGATCACCGACGGTTCCTGGCTCGCCGCCATCGATGGCGCCACCGGCGAGGTCGCCCTGCTCGCCCGCTGACCCGCCGAAGGCACGCCTACCACAGCCACGGGCCACCTGCCTCCGGTCCGCCCGGGCAAGATCACAGTGCGCCTCGGCCAGGCCGGCCTGACAGCGGGACGTCCCCTATCCCGGTGCGGGCGGGCCCCGATGGCCCGCTGGATAGTAGTCGAGCGCGGCGACGGCGATCACCACCGCCGCCGCGCATGCGCCCAGCGCGAGAGCAGGCACATGCGGGGCCACGAAGCCCAGCAGGGCCAGGACGGCCACCGCCGCCAGCCGCGACCATGGCACGACCCGCCACACGGCGATCTTGAAGGCGGCGTGCCCGGCGATGAACAGCGCGGTGCCACCCAGGATCAGCCAGGCGGTCCAGGCCACGCCGACCGCGCCCGGCTCGGAGATCACCACCTCATCGGCCGCCGCCACCACGATGATCCCGGCCACCATCACCGGGTGGATCAGGTGGTAGGCGGTGCGCCCAATCCGGCCGGGGTCGGCCGACGCGGCGATCACCCGGGCCGCCTCGGCGGCGCTCCGGTCGAAGTACAGCCACCACAGCCCGACGCTGCCGATCACGGCGATCAGGAACGCCCCGGCCTCCGCCGCGGTAATACCCGACCCGAGCAGGCCGGACAGGGTGGCGCCGATGACGATGAGCGACTCACCCAGCGCGATGAGGATGAAAGCCTGGCACCGCTCGGCGAAATGGTTGCCCTCGATGGTCCATTCGGTCGTGACGGAGCGGCCGAGCCCGGGCGTGTAGAAGCCGACCACGCCGCCGAGCAGGTCCACCCCGACGGCGGCCAGCCAGAGCCAGGCACGGGGCGGCCCGGTGACGATCCCTCCCGCAACCGCGAGCGCACCGCTGACGACACACCAGGCCAGGATGCGCTGGAAGTTCTGGCGCAGCGGCCCTCCCCGTAGCGCCACCAGTGCGAACACGCTCCGGCCGATCTGGGTGACGGCGTACCCGATGCCGATGATCAGCCCGAGGTCTCCGAACGCCTCCGGCAATGCCGCCCACATCACCAGCGCGACCAGGACCAGGACGATCAGCATCAGCCGGACCGGTATCCGCTCCGGGTCGAGCCAGTTGGTGACCCAGGCGGTGTAGGCCCAGACCAGCCACACCATGGCCAGCAGCAGCGCCGTCTGCAGCGCCCCGGTGATCGTCGGATTGTGCAGCAGGTGATGCGACAGCTGGGTAACCGCGAACACGTAGACCAGGTCGAAGAACAGCTCGACGTTGGTTACCCGGGCGGCGCCGCTGGTGTGGCGGGCCAGATCGAGCGGCGTCCCCGCCCGGTCACGCCGCCGGGGCCTGGCTGCTGGCCCGACAGCACCCTGCGGACCGACCGGGCCGACATCACCGACAGGGCCGACATCGCCGACAGCAGCGACAGCACGGAGAACGCCGACCCGATGCTGAACGCGGACGCGAAGGACCCGACCGGACCCCACCGAGCAGGCGGAACCGACCGAGCCGATGGACAGGACCGAGCCCCGCGACCCGATTGACAGGAAGGAGTCCTGCGACCACAGGGACCACTTTGACGACGGCTTCATAGGGTTATTCTCCACACCACCGGGTCCATCACGGAGTGGCGGACACCCCGTCTGCCTCCGCCTCAAGCGCGGCAGGATCCCGGTGATCTCCCTGAAGATCACCACGGCCGTCCCTCGATTACGCTCAGGCGCTGGTCTGCGGTTGTGACAAAACCCGCCTGGCACGCGGAACCACGGGCGGCGGCGTAACCGCCGGGGGCGGCGTGACCGAGGGCGGTGCTGACACCGCACTGGTGGCGCCGTCACCAGCGGCGGTGGCGTGACCCGCGGGGGCGCCGAGACCACGGGCCGGGGCGGCACCAGAGGCGGAGGCGTCAGCAGCGGCGGCGCCGTGAGTGAGGGCGGCGCTGAAACCGAGGGCGGCGCCGTCACCAGGGGCGGAGGGGTCACCAGCGGCGGAGGGGTGACCGGCGGGGGCGCCGAGACCGCGGGCCGGGGCGGCACCGGGGCGGCCCCACGTCTGTGGCGGCCGCGGTGGGCTGAGGCCCGGGCGCCAGAGGCACCCGGATCCGATGTGGCTCTGCTGGTCAGCGGCATGGTGGTCGCCCCTGCACTCGCAGCCGCCCGCATCTTGCGATCGGCCGGTATCGCCACGCTAGTTCTCAATATCCCGGCCATCAAGCCCCTGGGCGCCGCCACCGTCCTGGCCGCCGCGGCCGCCCTCCCCGTCATCAGCGCACCGCGGGCATCCGGTGCGAGGTTCCCTGGGATCACCCGGCTGTCCAGGGAGCGCTCGTGTGCCGGGCGGTGGCGGGACAGCGACGGGTGGCGGCCGCGTCACCTGCGTTTCGTTCCCGGCCAGCCGGTCCCATCGACTGGCAAACATTCTCCCGGCAAGGCCTATGCAATGCGTAAAGAGTCGTTATAGTAATTGTGAAGTTTGAACCAATCTGGGATCAAGATGAGCGACCGCGTTCTGGCGATAGACGACGAGCCGGGGGTGCTCCGCCTCTCACCCGCGCCCTGCGTAGCGAGGGACTGGAGATCGACACCGCCACCAACGGCGAGGAGGGCCTGCGGCTGGCCCTCACGGGTTCCTACAGCGTCGTCATCCTCGACCTGCTGATGCCGGGTACCGACGGCATGTCCGTCCTGCGCAGGCTGATGCGGCTCCGGCCGACCCAGCCAGTCATCGTGCTCTCCTGCCTGGCCGACACCACGTCGAAGGTGAACTGCCTCGAAATGGGCGCCGACGACTACCTGCCCAAGCCGTTCGTGCTGGATGAGCTGCTGGCCCGGATCAAGGCGCGGATCCGGGACCGGAGCCTGCCGGAACCCTCATATTCTCACCACCCCCAAGGTCGTGCTCGACCCGGTCCGCCAGGAGGCGGACGCCGGGACCGGGCCCGTGCGGCTGACCCGGCGGGAGTCGATGCTGCTGGCGGAGCTGATGCAGCACGCGGGCAGCACGGTTTCCAGGAGCGCCTCCTGTCGTCGGTCTGGGGCTACAGCTTCTACCCGGAGTCGAATGTGGTCGACGTCTACGTCCGGCGGCTGCGGGCGAAGCTGGACCCGGACGTGATCTCCACCGTCCGCGGCGTGGGCTACAGGGTTGACCTTGGCTGAACGGATCGCCTGCCGGTGGCAGCGGCACCAGATCGAGGTCAGCTGGTGGATTTTCGTGCTGGCCAATGTGGCCGGAATCCTGATATTCCGGGAATGGGCCACCGTGCCATTCTATTTCATTTGGATCAGCCTGTTTCTCGCTGTACGGGTGGCGGCTCTGGGGAATGCGTGCCGCCTTGGCCGCGCTGGCCATCATCATCCTCGCCACGGGTTTCAGCCTGGGCGTCGACGTCATGTCCGGCGACCAGCCTGCCGACGTGCTCGCCGGGATCCCGCTGATGACGGTGGTGTTCGCGGCCCTGGTGCTGTTCGCCCGGCGGAGCGTCGCGGCCAGGGAGGAGATCCGCCGGGAGTACGAGCAGCGACGCGGTGCGGCTGCAGTACGCGCGCCACCTGCTCCGGCACGCCTCCCACATCGTGCGCACCCCGCTCACCATTGCCCTGGGCCACGCGGAGATTCTCGAGCGCACCACGGATGACGCGGCCGCCGCTCGCGACGCGCGGGTCGTGATCGATGAGCTCAAGCGGCTGAAGGACGCCACCGACCGGCTGCTTGAGCTCGCCACGAGCCACCAGCCCGGCTTCGTGCACCCGGTGGTCACCCGCTCCGCGAGGTGGTGGCGGACGCCTGTGACCGGTGGTCGGAGAAGGGGGCCCTGGTCCGCCCGGGCGAGGTCGACGACGCTGTCATCCGGCTCGACCCCGGCTTACCCAGGAAGCCCTGGACGAGCTGATCGGCAACGCCGTCAATCAGACTCCCCGGGAAGGCCTGTCGAGATCTCCCGCGCGGCGTGAGAACGGCTGCGAGGTGATCGGGGTCGCTGACCGTGGCCCCGGGATCCGGAGGACGACACGAAGCCGATCTTCGAGCGGTTCGCGCGCGCCGATGGCGACCGCAAGCGCGGGGCACGACTCGGCCTCGCCATCGTGCAGGCGATCGCGAAGGCGCACGGCGGGTCGGTGGGGTGCGCGACCGGCCCGGCGGCGGGCCGTCGTCGAGCTGCGGCTCCCGCGGCAGAACGCTGGGCACGTGCCCGCCGTGCCCGAAATGGCGCCAGCGAGCGCCGCCCTGCGCAGCGCACGCCCTGAACCGCGGCGCGAGCCTTCCTGGCCTACCTACGCGGGCGTGGCCAGTGCTACCGTGCCGCGGCGGGCCGCTCACCCTGCCTCGCAGGCCTCGCCCGCGGCGGCCACTCACCCTCCCTAGCCTGGGAATGCTTACTACCGGTTGAATGCGTGATAGCGGTCGTCCATGAAGTGGTCCGGCGCCCACATCTGGGACCGGAGCACGCGGCCGGTCTTCTGGTCCACCGAGAGCGTGAACCACACGCTGTCCGGGTCGCTGCCGTGGCCGCCGAAGGCCGATCACCAGCGTGACCGGCACGCCCGATACGGTCCCGGTCCCGACGATGTGGGCGTCGAGCAACGGCTGGAAGGGATACCAGTTGAAGTACGGCACCGGGGCGAGGGTGCCCTGACTTGAGCCGCCACGGCGCCCCCGCGCTGGTCTTCACGTAGAGCGAGCTGCCGAGCCAGAGTGACTGCTGCACGCCGTCGCCGTACCACGTCCGGATCCATAGCTGATGCGGGCGCGCGTACGCGTACGCGCTGCGGAAGCCCGACAGCACCTCGGCCACCCGGTAGGTGCGCAGCTCACCATCTGCGCGGTGGCCGACCGGGCCAGCGCGGTTCCGTCCCTGGCGGGCAGGGATGGCAGATCGAAGGCCGCCGTGCCGCCGACCGGGCTCGCGACGGCCACCGCCAGCCGTTCCCCGCCGTCGCAGGTCCACGGTGGCGGTGCGGCACGGCCCGCCGCAGGACGACAGGGCACGCCAGCGGCCCTGCACCTGGAGACGCGCCCTTGACGCCGCCGTCGCCGGGCTGGCGAGGTAGACACGGACCGTGTTGACCCCCGGCCTACCTGGGTGGACGGTGAGCCTCGACCATGGTCTGGCCTACTCGGCCACCCATGGTGAGATCGCCGGGCTGGGGAACGGCGAGGCCCGCGCCGCGGCGGAGCCGGACGCCCCGGGTTTCTGGGTGGCCTCGCGTGCGTGCTTCGGCACCACGGGGTACACGGCCAGCGGCGGCAGCGGCCGCGACCGCCACCAGGACAACAACCGCCCCCGAGCCCGCGCCCACCCGCATACGCCGCCAGGCGAGGAGGAGAGGGCGGCAATAGCGGCCACGGCGGCCGCCTTCGCCACCAATGTGAGCACGTATGACGTGGTCAGCACCTCACCCGGACCGGCGAGGAGCTGCGCCGCCTGCGCCACCCCCAGGCCCACCGATACGAGAAACGCCCAGGGCGCGACCCGTATGAACCGCGGTAGCAGCTCACTTCCCGGCCTGCCAGCGGCCGGTCACCCGGAGCAGCGCCAGCGCCATGATCCCGCCTACCCACACTCCGGCCGCGGCGAGGTATACCGCGTTCACGGCGATGCCCTGCCACGCGGGCCCGACGCCCGACCCGTGGCTCACGGCGACCGCGACCACGACGCTCTACCAGCAGCAGCGGCGAGAGGCGCGCCCGGACGAGAGCTGCCTCCAGCACTGCCGCCTCCAGCGCGATCTGCGCCACCCGGGCCCAGCCGGTGACCCCGTTCGTCAGGTAGTCGATGATCCCGGCCACCGACGCGCCGGAGCTGGCCAGCAGCGCCTCGGCCGTCACCACGACCACCCCGCTGACCAGGAGCGCGGCCGCGACCGGGACGGCTGGCAGCCGCAGCGGCAGGTCGCGGCCCAGCATGCGTCAGCAGCGCGAGCCCGCAGGCCAGCAGCAGCGAGGGCGTACTCGATCCCGCGCAGGACGACGACGAGCACGTCCCACCCCGTCGGCCCGTGTGCAGTGGTCCCGGCGGCCGCGGCCGCCACCGGGTGCGCGGAGGCAGCGGTGCGCTGGCAGCATCAGCAGCAAGGCGGCCGATGCCAGGAGCAGGCCGCCCAGCCGACCCGCCCAGCCGCGACCAGCCCGCATGACCGAGTGGAAGAGCATCAGCTCACGCTCCGCGCCACGCCCCGACGTCAGTGCAGCACGAGAGCAAGGACACCCAGGACGACCAGCGTCAACAGGACGGCAAGAAAGACCGTTGCATGATACTGCGCGGGGCTCGGCTCGGGCAGCCCGGCCGGATTGCACTCCCGGCACACCGACCGGCCGCACGCGGTCGCCTTGCCGCAGCGCATGCACTGGTCGTACGAGCGCCGCCTCATGACCGCCACTCCTTTGGGGCCATCACGCCCCGTCCGCCGGTGTGCCCCGCCGTGAGCCGCTCCCAAACCCGCCGCGTCGGTCACGATGACGCCACTGCTTACTGGCACGTCAAGGCTCCAGCCGACGAGCGAGACGACCAGGACGACCGCGCCCGCGGCCAGCACCCAGCGCGGCCCCACCGACCCGAGCACGATCCCGATCGTGGACAGGGCGAACACCAGCGGCCAGATGGTGGGCGGCACGTGCGGTTCGTCGTCGCTCGCCGGTGCGGCGCCAGCCGCCTGCGCGGCCACGCCCGCCCGGGCCCGCTGGACCGCGCGGGTGAGGTACACGCCGATCAGGAGGCCACCGCCAGCCACGGTGAGCATCTCGGTGCCCCCTCGTACTCCTTCGTGACCAGCGCGTAAACGATGCCCATCACGATGAGGAACGCGCCCAGGCCGGTGAAGATCCTCGAGAACAGCGTCATCCGCGGCCACCTCCTTCCGGGCCGCCCGCCGGGCTGCGGGCTCATCACGCGCCTGCCAGGTAAAGAACCGCGTAGATCACGACCCCGAGGACAACGACGAAGTACCAGTAGATCGCCGTCGCCTGGATGGGATCGCGGCGGAGGGCCAGCTCGCCCGTCCACGTCCGGGTCATCACCACGGCGAGCAGCACCGCCCCCCGACGACGTGGGCGAGCTCCAGCCCGATGATCATGTAGAACAGGGACTCGTAGATCCCCTGGCTCACGCTGAACGGGAGGCTGGCGTAGCCGATCGCCGTCAGCACCCCGAACGCCACGGCAAAGACCAGCGCCGCCGTCAGCCAGCCCAGCAGGGCGCTGCGCTGGTATTCGCGACGGAGGGCGTGGCGCATGGCCAGCGCCATGGCCCCCCGCTGGCCAGCAGCACCACGACCCCGATGGTCGGGACCGTGATCGACGGGGTTTCGATCCCCGGGGCGGCCACACCTTGCGCGGCCGTGAAGGACACCCGCGTAGATGCCCAGGAAGGCGGCGAAGAAGACCGCCTCCGAGGCGACCAGGAGCACCATGCCGGTCACCGAGCTGCTGGCGCTGCGGACGGCCTGCCGGTCGACCAGCTCCGCCCGGTCGACCATCCCGCCGGGCACGTGTTCGCTCGCGGTCATCGTCCCGCCTCCGGCCTCGGTTCCGTGCCGGTCCTGCCGCTCCCTGGTGGTCCCGCCGACCTCGCCGCGGCGCTAATGGCCAGCCGCAGGTCGCGGACCGGCCGTTCGGAGTGGATCTCGGGCAGCGCGTCGAAGTTGTGCGGCGGCGGCGGCGATGACGTCGCCCACTCCAGCGTGTTCCCTCCCCACGGGTCGGCGGGCGCGTTGCGCGGCTTGCGCAGCGTGATGATGATGTTCACGAGCCCGATGAGCATCGACAGCGCGATCACGTACGCGGAGATCGTCTCGATCATGTTCGTCAGCCCCCACCCGGAGCTGAGGGATAGGTCGCCACCCGGCGCGGCATGCCCCACAGGCCCAGGAAGTGCATGGGGAAGAACGTCACGTTGAACGAGATCAGCAGGAGCCAGAACTGCCATTGGCCGAGCCTCCGGCTGAGCATCCGGCCGCTCATCTTGGGAACCAGTAGTACAGCGCGGCGAAGATCCCGAACAGGCTCCCGCCGAGCAGCACGTAGTGGATATGCGAGACCACGAAGTACGTGTCGTGGATGGAGAAGTCCGCCGCGGGGAGGCCATCCACACGCCGTCGATCCCGCCGATGACGAACATCGCGATGAAGCCCAGCGCGAAGAGCATCGGCGGCTCGAAGCTGAGCTTCCCCTTCCACAGCGTGAACAGCCAGCAAAGGACGAGCACCCCGGTGGGGACCGAGATCAGCTCGGTGGTCACCGAGAAGAACGAGTCGTTGACGAGGCCCGTGGTGTACATGTGGTGGCCCCACACCGTGAACGACAGCGCCATGATGAGCATCAGGGCCAGGATCACGAACCGGTACCCGTACAGCGGCTTCCGGCTGAACACCGGGACGATCTCCGACACGACTTCCCAGGCGCCCATGATGAGCATGTAGACCTCGGGGTGCCCGAAGAACCAGAACGTGTTCAGGTAGTTGGCGATGCTGCCGCCGTGGGCCGGGTTGAAGAACACCGTCCCGAGGTGGTGGTCGGCGAGCAGCATGAGCAGCGCGGCGGTCAGCGAGGGCACGGCCAGCACGATGAGGATGGACGTGGTGGTCGGCCCAGGTGAAGATCGGCATCCGGGTCAGGGTCATGCCCGGGCGCGCAGCCGCAGCACCGTCACGATGAAGTTGATGGCGCCCAGCAGCGAGCTGGTGCCGACGATCAGCAGGCCGAGGATCCACAGGTCCTCGCCGGTCCCCCTGCAGGGACAGCGGCACGTAGTTCGTCCACCCGGCGGCGGCCGCACCGCCCTTGGTGAGGTACCCGGCGACGACGGTCAGCCCGCCGACCGGCAGCAGCCAGAAGGACGCCGCGTTGACCCGGGGAACGCCATGTCGAGCGCGCCGATCTGCAGCGGCACGAAGTAGTTCCCGAACCCGGACAGCAGCGGGAGGATCACCAGGAAGATCATGATCGTCCCGTGGATGGTGAACGCCTCGTTGAAGGCCTCCGGCGAGAGAACCGTGTTGTCGGGGCTGCATCAGCTGCGTGCGCATCAGCATCGCCAACGCACCGGCGAACGCGAAGAACGTGAAGGAGTTGACGAGATACATGATCCCGATCTTCTTGTGATCGGTCGTCGTCAACCAATCGAGCATCCGCGCCGACCGCGGCCGCGGCGCGGCTGGTGGCGCCAGAACACCTGTCGTCGTCATGATCGATCTTCCCGTTGCTCGCTGCGGATCTCTCCTAAACGCACCCTGGGTGCGAACTGCCCGGTCATCACATCCTCGCCCGCTAGCCCGCTTTATTCCCGATTATCAGGGTTCCTGACATCGCCGGGCCGTGGACGTCGCACTGGAAGTAGTACTTCCCGGTGCACAGCGCAGGGCCGGTGAAGGTCATGCTCGCCGGGCCGTTGACGTTCGCCGTCTGGTAGAGCCTCTTCTTCAGGGCCGAGCTGACCCAGATGGCGAAGTTGTGCGCGATGCTCAGCGTCCTTGTTGATGATCGTGATCTGGATCGGCTGGCCCGCGACGGCCGCGATGCACTTCTTGTCCCACGGTGATGTGCTGCGCCGTCAGCGTGATCGACGAGCCGGTCGGGGTGCAGGAGCCGGTGCTTGGACTGCGCCTTCTTCTGCTGGTTCACCCAGGCTGCGAACCGGCCGGCTGTCAGGACCTCCAGCACCAGCCTCATCTTCGAGTGCCAGAGGCCGCAGAACTGCGTGCACTGGCCGGGATAGGTGCCTACCCGGTGGGGGTGAACGCTGAACACGTTTCGGGGTGGCCCGGCACGGCGTTCCTCATGTAGAGCATGCCCGGCACGAAGAACCCGTGCATCACGTCGGTGGACATCAGCGTGACCTGCACGGACCGGCCGAGCGGCACCGCCATCGATGAGCGGCTTGCCGTTGCTGCGTTCGCGCTGGCGGTCTTCCCGCTGACCGTGATGCCCTCCCTGGCGTATCTCGCCGACCACTGCCACTGGGATCCGGTGACGACCAGCCGCTCGGCCGGGTGCGGGGCGATGGCGTCGACCCTGTTCACCGTCACCTCGCCGAACGAGAGCAGCAGGATGACGATGGCCAGCGGGGCGGCGAAGAACGTCACCAGGGCGCCGTTGTTTCCCCGGGTCTGCACCGGCTCGACTCGTCCTCGCGCCGCCTGCGGTACCGGATGATGACGATGGCGAAGCATGCCCCAGACGAACACGAACACGGGTATCGCGAGCCAGAGGATGATGAACCAGAGGCCGTGCACCTCCTGCGCCTTCGGGTCGAGCCCCCGTCTTCACGAGGCCGCAACCGGACGCGGCCAGCGGCAGCGTCAGCAGCAGCGCCAGGCAGCAGCAGCGCCGCAGGCCGCCGCAGCGCGCGGCCCTCGCGTCCCCGGGCCGCGGGCTGGCGTGCACGACGGGCATGAGGCCTCTGTCCGCGGGCCGCGAGCTGTCAGGAACGCGCTCGCGGCCCATGTCCTCTGGAGTCATCCCTTGTCCTCTGGAGTCATCCGGTGCGACATCATCACCCTCGTCAGGAGGCGGTGAACTGCTTGATCATGCCGATGGTCACGTGCGGCGGGCCGGTGCCACCCGCAGCCGTTGCCGGTCTGCCAGCAGCGTCGCCACGTATGGTCCCGGCGCGGCAGGTCCATGCGCGACCGCGGTGCCGGAGTTGGTGGGCAGCGGGTCGCCGCTGTCGGCGTGGTGGATCAGTCGTCCTCGGCACTGGCGCCCTTCTTCTTGGCGTCGTCGCTGATCACGTCCTGGGCGGTCTTGCCCGCCTTACGGCTAGCACCACGAACTCGTGGTCGATCTCGAACGACTCCTTGTTGCTGAAGCCGACGATCGTGACGCCGCTTGTCTCAGCCGGCACCGACGGCATGCCGTGGTAGGTGAAGTTCTGGACGAAGCACGTCGGCGGAGACGGCGCGCCTGACGCTCGAGCCCGGGGACGGCCGCGGAGGCGGAGGCGGTGAACGGCGCGATCATGCCGATGGTCACGTGCGGCGGCCGGTGCCGCCGCGCACCTTGCCGGTCTGCCAGCAGGTCGCCACGTAGTCCACCGGGCGGCAGGCTCATGGTGACCGCGTGGCTGGAGCTGGTGGGCAGCGGGTCGCCGCTGTCGGCGCAGTGGATCCAGTCGTCCTCGCCAGCGCCGGCCCCTTCTTCTGGCGTCGTTGATCACGTCCTGGGCGCGTCTTGCCGTGGGCAGCTGCAGCACCACGAACTCGTGGTCGATCTCGAACGACTCCTTGTTGGTGAACCCGACGATCGATCGGCGTGTTCAGCTGCAACGCCTGATCGGCATGCCGTGGTAGGTGAAGTTCTGGACGAACACGTTGTAGGGAGACCACGGGCTTCATATCGCTGGCCGGCGAGCGGCTCGCGGTGGTGGAGGCGGTGAACGGCGCGATCATGCCGATGGTGACGTGCGGCGGGCCGGTGCCGCCAGCCGACGCTGGCCGGTCTGCCAGCAAGTGCACGTAGTTACCGGGCGGCAGGTTCATGGTGGCGATCGCGTGGCTGGAGTTGGTGGGCGAGCGGGTCGCCGCTGTCGGCGATAGTGGATCCAGTCGTCCTCGGCCGCTGGCGCCCTTCTTCTTCGGCGTCGTTGATCACGTCCTGGGCGGTCTTGCCGTTGGTCGGCCTTCAGCACCACGAACTCGTGGTCGATCTCGAACGACTCCTTGTTGGTGAACGAGACCACGACCGTCTTGTTGTGCGGCACGCGTCGACGGCATGCCGTGGTAGGTGGATTCTGGACGGAGACGTCGGTAGGTGGGTACCCCGGCCGCCGCCGGCGCGCCGACGCCGTCGCGGCTGCTGCTGGGTGCCGTCTTCATCTGCTTGCCCTTGAGCAGCTAACGGCCGCGACGAGCGAGGACCGCGCAGGCGGCAATGGTCACGATGGGGAACAGAATGCACATACCGGACGGACGCGCCGTGGCGTGTGGGCGGGGCCCGCTTGGCGATCTCATGGTTGCTCCTTCGCACTCCGGTATCGAGTCCGCACCAGCGAGCACGCCCCCGGCGGTGCCCTGGTGCCGCGCAGACATAGCGCGCCCGTGTGCGACGCAGGCGACGCTATGACGGAAGTGTCTATCGTGCACTGGAGATCATGAAGCCCGCATAGCCCAACGTGAGGAGTTGTGTAATGGAGGTGGCGGCCCCCCTGACTGACTAACTCGTCATGATGAGCAGCCGGGCAGGAGCCAGCGGCATGTATTTACACCTGCGATCCGCGGCATGTAACACTCGCGAACGCGTGGTACGATCGCGACGCTGTTGGACTGCACGCCTCAAACCTCCACCGCGCTGACGGCGTGGGCCTACGATCAGTGCCCACCATCGGAGCAGTGCGTGGCCGCCGTTGGCTACTGTTCACCGCGCGGCGGCGGCGTCCTGGCAGCCCGGACGCCGGGATACGCTCGATACGCCGGGCGCGGCGCATGATCTGTTTCTGCAGCGAGCCTGCTGGCGATCGCTCGTCGCCGTGGACGGGCCGCCGGCGTCCTGTCCGGTGTCTCGCTTTCGGCGCACGTGATCCAGCACCTGCATCTCCAGCTGGTGGCCACTCGTTGCTGCTCTCGCGGGCCCGCTGACCTGCTGCTGCGCGCGGACCCGCCCTGGCTCCCCCGGCGAGTTCTGGTTCGCCTGCTGCGCAGCCGTCCGATGCGGGTGCTGGTCCCATCCGGCTGAACCAGCGCTGGGCTTGTTCACCGTCGTCCTGGTCGGCTGGCATCAGCCTGACCCCCTCTACAACCTGGCCCTGGAACACGAGTGGCTGCACGAGCTCGGAGCACGTTCGCGTTCTTCAGTGACGGCGCTGCTGTTCTGGTGGCCCGCCATCGGCGTCGACCCGGCCCCCACCGGCTCAGCTACCCGGGGCGGCTGCTCTACCTGTTCTACGGACGTGCCCAGTCATGGCCTGCACCTCGGGCTCGCGATCGCCAGCTCAGCCGTCGCATCCGTACCCGCACTTTACGCGGCGCACCTGCCGCCGTGGGGCGCGAGGCGCGCTGCAGGACCAGGTGGCCGCTGGGACGATCTGCATGTGGATCGTCCGGGACGTTCACCATGATTCCCGCGCGATGGCGGGTCGTGTTTCCTCCGGTGGCTGGATGAGGACGCGCGCAGACCGAGCAGGGCTGCGAGGCCGACGCCAGTGACGGCAAGCCGGCAGGCGCCCGGGACCAGGCCAGCGGACGCGAGCCGCACCAGGACCACCGCATACGGCCCCGGCAGTAGCTCCCCCTCCGTTCGGCCGTGCCCATGACGAGCGCCAGCCCACTGGCGCGAGCGCGGCTCGCGGCGGCGAGGGCTGTCCCGGACTCCCAGGGGTGGTCCGGAACCAGCCGAGTCCGGGGCATCCCCATCGATGGCGTCGCGCCCCGGGCCGGTGCCTGGGGCGCCGTCCGCGTGCGGGTGGTCGCCCGCTCGCTGCTGGCGCTGACCAAGCCGAGGATCATCGAGCTTCTGCTGGTCACGACGATCCCGACCATGCTGCTGGCGGCGCGGGGACTGCCGCTCGCTCCGGGCTGCTGGTGGTCACGCTGGTCGGCGGCAGCGCTGGCGGCGCGGCAGCGCCAACACGATCAACTGCTACCTGGACCGCGACATCGACGCGGTGATGCGGCGCACCTCGCGCGCCCGCTGGCTCGGCGTCGCAGCCGCTGGCGGTGATCTCAGCTGAGCGAGGCGCTGGCCTTCGGCATCGTGCCTGGGCGCGGCGGCCACGGTGCTGCTCGGCACGCTGGTGCAACTGGCTGTCCGGCGGCGCTGGCCGACGCGCCATCTGTGTTCTACGTGTTCGTGTACACGCTCGGGCTCAAGCGCCGGACCGCCGTCCAACATCGTCATCGGCGGCGCGGCCGGGTGCTTCCCGGTGCTGGTCGGCTGGGTCGGCGGTGACCGGGACGGTCGGCGTGGCGCCGGTGGTGCTGTTCGCGGTGATCTTCTTCTGGACGCCGCCGCACTTCTGGGCGCTGGCCATGAAGTTCAAGGACGACTACGCGGCGGCCAGCGTGCCGATGCTGCCGGTGGTGGCGCCGCCCACGGTGGTGGCCCGCAAGATCGTGCTCTACTCCTACGCGATGGTGGCGGCCACGCTGGCGCTCGCCCCGTACGCCGGATGGATCTACGCGGCCAGCGCGGCCGGGCTCGGCGGACTGGTTCCTGGCCGAGGCGCACCGGCTCCAGTGCCGGGTGGCCCAGATGGGCCACGAGCGGCGCCAGCGCAGGCCGCCAAGTGCCCGCCGCGGCGGTCCCGGCGGCGCAGGCGCACGTCACCAGGGCGTGCGCGCGGCCTGGCCGGCCGGGACACCCGCGCCGATGCCGCCTGTTCCACCTGTCCATCGCCTACCTGGCGCTGCTCTTCGCTGCTGGTCGCCGTCACGTCACGTGCTGCCCCTGGGCCGCTGGTAAGGGTCCCGCGGGCGCTAGCGCAGGAAGCCGCACGGCCTGCCGCTCAGGTGGAGATGTCCGGGGTAGGGCAGGCTGAAGTGGCTCAGCTTCCGCGCGTACTCGAGCTGGAACCCAGCGGCTCGTCGTAGTCGCGCTCGAACATGGCGATGAACAGGGTCAGGGTCAGGAAGTTGTGCGCGCCCGAGCTCGAACAGCGTTGACGTAGATCGTGAGTCGCGCAGCGCCTCCCGCTCGGCGTCGGTGAACGCGCAGCCAGGTGCTGCGCCTCCGCCTCCGGGCAGTTGAGGATGACGTTGGCGCGCTCGGCCTCCCACCAGGCCACCGTGCCGCGCGGGTCCGCGCGGTAGCCGCTCGACCAGCTCCGGGTCGCGGTCGACGGTGTACAGGAACTTGTTCAGCAGGTACTTGCTCATGCGCGCTGCCTTCGGGTACCAGGTGAAGTAGGCCTCCATGGTGTGGAACAGGTCGAGGCGAGTCGCGTGTAGTCGGCCTTCACGTTCGTCGCCAGCCACGCCCATCATCAGCATGAAGTCCATGAAGCCCGTGGGTGGCGTTGCCCGGCAGCCACAGGCTGTCCAGGCTGACCTCGGCCAGCGCCGCCGTCGAGGTCGCCCGACGGCGATCCAGCCGACCGCCTTGCGGTCGAACTCGGGGTCGGGGCCGTGCGGGCCGAACTGGCGCGGCCCGCCGAGCTCCAGCGACAGGTGACCGGTGCCGATGATGGCCACCCGCTGGTCGCTCGGCCACGACTCGACCAGCTGCCGGATGGTCCGGCCCAGCTCGACGAACCGCTTCGGCTGCGGCATCGGCGGCGCGAAGATGTTGGTGTAGACGGGGACGATCGGCAGGTCCGCTCTGCGGCCGCAGGGTGATGAGCGGGCAGCGTGATGCTGTGGTCGATCCGCAGTTCGTTGCTGAACGCCAGGTCGAAGTCGGCGTCCATGCCCTCGCGCAGCAGGTACCCGGACAGGTCCTCGTCGCCCGCGCAGCGAACATCCGCGGCAGGCCGAACTCCCGTTCCTCGTTGTAGAAGTTCGCGTCGTAGAACGGCGCCTTGCCCACCAGGAACTGCGGCATGTTGTCCAGCCACAGCTGGTGGAAGTGGTCGGAGCCGACCATGACCAGGACGTCGGGGCGGGCGCGGGTGAGGGTCTCGCGGAACGCCTCGATCTTGGCCACCCACTCGTCGGCGAACGGCGGCCGGTCCGCGCCGGTGGCGTGCTGGCCCGGTAGTAGAACGGGTGGTGCGTCGATGCGATGACCGCGGCGACGGTGGCCATGGCGGCTCCCTGCACGGTCGGCGTCGCGCGTCAGGGCTCGGGGGCAGGTATTCGGCGTTGTGCTCGACCGTGAGGTAGATGTCCATGCCGACCGGGCGGCGCCGTTCCTCGGCCAGCTGGCCCAGCAGCCCGGCGGCGCGGGCCAGCAGCGCGAAGCCCGCGCAGCAGCTCGGCGGGCAGCCCGAGGTCGGCGAGGGCGGCGCCCGCAGGTGCCCGCCGCCGTTGAGCGGCAGCGTGCGGCCGAGCACCTGCGGGTGAACCCGGCCGATCGCCTCGAACAGGCGCAGGTGCGGGCCGCGCAGGTCCTCTTCCGTCGGCGATCGCGATCAGCACCGGCGTGCGCGGGTCGGTGACCTTGTGCACCGGATGGCCGAGGCCGGGGACGAACTTGCCCGCCGCGCGGGCCTCGCGTCACCGCGGCGAGCGCCAGCGCGTCCCAGCCCGTCGTCGTCGGCGGGCAGCGCTGCCGTCCCGCGGCCGAGCGTGCCGGACAGGAACCGCCCGGCAGTCCTCGGTGACGCCCAGGAAGCGGGAGCCGCCGCCGAGCAGCCCGGCGGCCAGCGCCCCCTGCACCGAGTCCGGGCGCGCTCGAGGTAGGTGAGCCGGCGCCGCGATCGCGGTCGGGAGTGAAGCCGTGGTCGGCCAGCGCCACCAGCACCGCCTCGAACACCCGGACCTGCGACGGGCGTGGGCCGCCGCAGGGTCACCAGCCACAAGCGCCAGCTCGCCGAAGCCGACCTTGCCCATCAGGTCGGCGGTCAGGTCCTGGCCGAGCAGGCGTGATCGTGTCAGCGGTCGGAGGCGCCCAGCGAGGTGGGGAAGCGGGGCACCCGTCAGGCCGGGTCACGTCGCTCATCCCGTCGTCGGGGGTGGCCGCGGCGTGCCGGGCCTGGGCGGCCGGCCAGCCAGGCGCGGATCTGCCTCGCCGTGCTGGTCCAGGGACGGCGGCGGCAGCGGGTAGCTGGCCGGGGTCGCGGAGAAGCTGATCGGGTGGCGGACCGACGGGATCGCCTCGTCGCCCTTGCCCGCGGTGACCACCGGGTCCAGCCCTATGTCGCGGGCGAACGCCACGCCCGGCGTCGACCGTGTTGATCGGCCCGCAGTGGCACGCCCGGCCGCGATCAGCTCGTCGGAACCACTCCGCCGCTGGGCCGGGTCGGCCAGCCGCTCCACCAGCAGCGGCCGCAGCTGCGTCCCGGTTGGCCGTGCGGTCCTCGTTGGCCGCCGAACCGCGGGATCGTCCGGCAGCTCGGGCGCCCTGATCGCCTCGGCACAGCTTGCGGAACTGGACGTCGTTGCCCGCGGTGACGATCAGCTCGCCTGTCGGCGGCAGGGCAGCGGCTCGTAGGGGAACAGGCTGGGGTGGGAGTTGCCCATCCGGAACGGGACCACTCCCCCGGCGACGTAGGCGCTGGTCTGGTTCACCATGCCCGGACAGCGCCGAGGCCAGCAGGCTGACCTCGACGTGCTGGCCTCGGCCGGTCGTCGTACCGGTGGTGCAGCGCGGCCAGGATCGCGATGGCCGTGTGCAGGCCGGCCATCACGTCGAACACCGAGATGCCCGCCCGGTACGGCGGCCCGTCCGGGTCGCCGGTCAGGCTCATCAGGCCGGACATGGCCTGGACGATGAGGTCGTAGCCGGGCAGGTCGGCACCGCCGGCCGGCTGCCGAAACCGCTGATCGAGGCGTAGACGATGGCCGGGTTGGCGGCGCGGACCGAGCGTCGTAGTCGAGGCCGAAGCGGGCCAGGCCGCCGGGCTTGAAGTTCTGCATGAAGATGTCGGCGCGGCGCGCGAGTTCGCTGCGCCAGCGCCAGGTCGCCGCGGATCGCGCAGGTCGAGCGCCACCGAGCGCTTGTTGCGGTTGACGCTGAGGTAGTAGGTCGACACGCCGTCCCGGTGACCGGCGGCACGCCAGGTGCGGGTGTCGTCGCCGCCCGGGCTCTCCACCTTGATCACCTCCGCGCCCAGGTCGGCCAGCAGCATGGTGCAGTACGGTCCGGCCAGGACCCGGGAGAAGTCCGCCACCAGCAGCCCGGCCAGCGGCCCGGGCGCGGGCGGGAGGCGGGGCGACGTCGGGCACGTCGGGCGGCGGGCCGGCGAGCCGGGGGACGGGGCTCGATAGGCTGGGCTGACTACATGGCATCCTTCTGTCCGCTATGCCGGACAGTTGTCCGGCGCAGGTGCGGTGTGGGTGCGGCGCAAACGCCAGTGTCACGGTAGGCGCTCACGGCAGGGCCAGGGGCTGCAGCGCCAGACCGTGGGGCGGCGGGCTGCGGGACGGTGACCTGGGGCGCCGCCTGGCAGGCGGCCCAGTCGGCGCTGATCGCGCCCGCGGTCTGCAGCAGCAGCGGCAGGTACTCCCGGTCAGCACCTCGACCGGGGTCTCGGCGGCGTGCGTGTTCACGTTCATCGAAGCGGATCACCCGGCCGTCCCCGTCCCGGAGCGGCGCGGCCACCGAGCGGATCCCGGCGGCCAGCTCCTCGTCGGTGAGCGCCCAGCCGCGCGCACGGACTCCCGCAGGCTGGCCGCCCGCTCCTCGCCGCCGGAGCACGATCCGAGGGATGATCCCGGATCGGCTCGGCTGGTAACACGCGTTCCACCTCCTCGGGCGGGAGCGCCGCCAGCAGCACCTTCCCCAGCGAGGTCTGCATCGCCGGGAACCGGGTGCCGATCGGTGACCGCCAGCGCGACGATCTTCGGGACCGCGACCCTGGCCACGTAGACGATGTCCGGCCCGTCCAGCTGGGCGATGGATGAGGACTCGTGGGTGCGTGCCACCAGGCGCTCCATGTGCGGCCTGGCCACCTCCCACAGGTTGCGGGACAGCACGTAGGACATGCCCAGCTCGAGCACGCGCGGGGTGAGCTCGAATCCGCCTGCCGCCGCGCGCACATACCCCATCTGCTCCAGCGTGAGCAGGATCCGCGCGCGCGGTGGGGCGTGCCAGCCCGTGGCCGCCGCACACCGCCGGACCAGCGATATGACCGGCTGGCGCGGCTGGAAGAGCCTGGATCACATCAGGCCGCGGGCCAGGGACTCGATGAAGTCCGGGCTGGTGTCGCGGCGTGGCATGGGCGTGCCTCCGCTCCCGCCGGCGGTGTCGCTGCGGTGGCTGCGCGGTGCTGGCGGGACCGGGTGCGGTGCGCCCGGCGGGTTCGCTCAGCCGCCCACGACCGTAGCGCGACGACAGCTGGTCCGCATGGCGGTACCGCCAGTTCGACTCCGCCAGCGGCGCGAACATTGCCACTTGACACCGGCTATCAGGTCGGCCAATGTTCCGGTCGGGCCGCCTATGGCCGCCACGCGGACATATGTCCGTCAACTGCGCGGCGACAGGCGTGCCCGCCAGTCGAGAGCACACTGGGTTCTGGCAGGCCTAGGATCATGCATGCACTGGGACTCGCAGACACAGCGGAGGTAAGCTCATGACAGCCGCACCCAGCCCGGACGCCGCGGGCGGCCAGCCAGAGAGTAGGCCTCACGGCCGCCGACCTGACGCCCGGTACGGCCGATCAGTGTTCCGCAACGCCACCACGTGCTGACGATGGACGACGCCCATCGCGTGCTGCACGGCGCCGACGTTCTCATCTCCGGCGACCGGATCGCCGCGGTGCGGTCCACGGCCTCCAGGTGCCGAGGGCACGGCCGAGATCGACGCGACCGGCGGCATCGTCATGCCGGGCATGATCGACACCCACCGGCACATGTGGCAGACGGCGATGCGCGGCTACGGCGCCGACTGGACGCTCACCCAGTACTTCGTCTGGAACTACCTCGAGTACGGGCAAGTCGTTCCGGCCCGCAGGACATCTACGCCGGGCAACCTCGCTCGGCTGCGATCGAGGCGCTCGACGCCGGGGTGACCACCACCGTGGACTGGTCGCACGGCCTGCAGACCGCCGACCACGCCGAGCGCCGCGGTCGACGCGCTGCAGGCGGTGCCCGGGCCGGTTCGTGCTCGCCTACGGCAACATCCAGGCAGGCGCCGTGGGAGTGGTCGGCCGCACCCGGACGTTCCGCGACTTCGTCGAGCCGGCGGCATCGGCGGCGGCGACGACATGCTCGGCTTCCAGATGGCCTTCGACGTCACCGGCCGACCCGGACTTCCCGGAGAAGGCGGCGTTCGAGGTGGCCCGCGACCTGGGCGTGCCGGTGACCACCCACGCCGGGGTGTGGGAGGCCACCAACGACGACGGCATCCGGCTGATGCACGAGCACGGCTTCATGACCCCGCAGACGATCTACGTGCACGCCGCGACGCCTGACGACCGACTCCTACCACCGGATCGCGGCCACCGGCGGGCTCCGTCTCGGTGTCCACCGAAGCGAGCAGAGCAGCCGGGCCAGGGCTACCCGCCCACCTGGAAGCTGCGCCAGCCACGGCATCCCGGTCGTCGCTGTCCATGGACACCAGCGTCTGGTGGAGCGGCGACCTGTTCTCCGCCATGCGGGCCACGCTCGGCGCGGACCGCGCCCGCGAGCACCTGGAGGCGCACGCGCAGGACGAGACCGTCACCCACCATCGCCTGCGCGCCGAGCAGGTCGTCGACTGGGCCACCCGGGGCGGCGCCAAGGCGCTCGGCATGGACTCGCTGACCGGGCAGCCTGGAGCCGGGCAAGAAGGCCGACGTCGTGCTGATCAAGAACGACGCCTCGCCGGTGATGTTCCCGCTGCTCCACCCGTACGGGCACGTGGTCTTCCAGGCCGGGCGCGGCGACGTGCCACGGTGGTGCGTGAACGGCCGGGTCGTCAAGTACGATCACCGCCTGGTTCGGCACCGATCTCGGCAAGGCACGGCAGGCGATCGAGCAGACGGTCGACTACCTCCAGGGGCGAGCTTGGCCCGGAGGCCTGGAGCGAGGGCATGCACCCGGAGATCCCGGAGACCCGCGTCCTCGACAACCCCTACACCTACACCTACACCGAGGACCAGGGCCCGGCCGCGATGACCGGGCTGGCCGCCGGTCACGGCGGGCGACACCGCCGACCATGCTCGCGGCGGTCCTCCGCCGCCACGGCGAGCCCCGGAGGTGGGGCCGCATCCCTCGCCACGCCGACGACGGCAGGCGCTGATCGGATCACGGCGGCACCGGTCAACCCGCTCGACCTGCTCTGCGCCTCCGGGACGTCGTACTTCGGCGCACCAGCCCTGCCGTACGTGCCCGGCACGCGGGGAGTCGGGATCGTCGTCGAGGCGGATGACATCCCGGCCGGGCTCAGCAGGTCTGGTTCAGCAGCAGCGCGGGCATGCAGCCGGGCGACGGCTCGATGGCGCAGCTGTGCGCGTCCCTGCGTCGGCCGATCCTGCCGCTGCGCGGATGACGTCAGCGACGATCTCGCCGCCGCGCTCGGGCTCTCCGCGATCGCGGCCTGGATGGCGCTCACGTGGCAGGGGCGGCCTGCAGCCCGGCGAGCACGTGATCGTGCTCGGCGCCAGCGGCAACGTCGGCCAGGTAGCGGTTGCAGGCCGCCCGCCTGCTCGGGGCGGGACGGGTGGTGGCCGCGTGCCGGGACCCGCATGGCCGCACCCGCGCCACCGAGCTCGGTGCCGACGCCGTCGCCGACCTGTCCGGCGATGACACCGGCGCGATCGCGGCGCCGCTGGCGCAGGCCGCTACGGCGACCGGGCCGACCTGGTGCTGACCCGGTCTGGGGACGCCCGGCCGAGGCCGCCATGCGGGTGCTGTCGCCGCGCGGTAAGCTGGTCAACCTCGGCTCCTCCGCGGCCGCCCCAGGCCAGCCTCGGCTCGGCCACGCCTGCGCAGCGGCATGCTTGTCCGTGCTCGGCTACACCAACAACGTGCTCACCGGGGAGCAGAAGGCCGCCGCGCTGGGCGAGATCCTCACGCACGCCGCGGCCGGCCGGCTCACCGCCGACCGGGAGACCCTGCCGCTCGACCGCGCCGCGGAAGGCTGGTCCGCTGCGGCCAGGCTCCCCACCGCCGCGCCGTCCTGACCCCCTGAGTAGCGCAGAAAGGACGCCCTAGGGCGTCCTCGATCCGGCAGGTCGCCCGGCAGCAGCAGTACATGAGCATGTCCTTGCGCTCCCCGCCGACCTCCTGCCAGCTGCGCAGCAGGCCCTCCTGCCGGAACCCGGCCCGCTCGGCGGTCCGGATGGATGCCTCGTTGCGCGGCTCCACGTACAGTTCCAGGCGCGGGATGCCGAGGACGCCCAGCGCCCAGAAAGTGAGCGTCTTGAGCGGCGTAACCGGCGGCACCGCGCCCGCGGGCACGACGGGGCGACCCAGTAACCGCTCACGGAGGCGCGCCCCGCGCCGATGTCGCTCAGCCAGAGCCCGATATTGCCGACCGCGCGGCCGGTCGCGGCGTCGGTGATGGCGAACGAGTAGCCCGACCCCGCCGGGCACGGTCCCACTGCCGCTCGATGAACCGGCGTCCCTCGGTCATCGGTGAACGCCAGCAAGCACGGTCGTGATGCAGCGGGATGTACGAGGTCCTGTGCCGCCTCGCGCACGACATGCAGGTCGGCCATCACGAACGGCCGGAGCCTGAACGGCCCGGCGGCCAGCGACCGGAACCACCAACCCTTCGCTCCATCCGGCCAGTATCTCCCCAGCCATGGCGTGGACCATCGAGGCTCGCGCTAGCTCGTCTCGGGCGGCGGCAGGCCCGGCTGGCTGCGGATCCACGCGGACCGCGTCCTCCACCGGCCTATTGGCCGCATCGAGTCAACACGCTCGTACTGCCGAGCTGGCGCAGCGATGTGCTGGTGGCCGCCTGGTCCGTGAGCCGGGCCCGGGCCTCGTTCGCGGTCACCAGCTGGCGGGCAACCGCCTCGGTAGCCGGAGGGAGCCGCGTGGCCAGGGGCTGCCGGTCAGGACACTGCGCTCCGTGGCGGCGGCGTCCCGCAGGTCTGCCGTGGCGGCGGCGAGATCGTTGCGGTCGCGATGTTCGATGCCCTCAAGGTCGGTCTCTGGTAGGCGGTTCGTAAGGCGGGCGATCGCCATGTATCCGGCGGCGAGCCTTCGCCGCGCGTGTGGCTGGCCGATCCCAGCTTCCAGCCTGCGAGAGTGCGTCCGCTGAACCTGCCGCAGTAGAAGCTGAGCCCAGCGGCCGGTGCAGCCGGCTGGCCAGCACCCGGTACAGCCCAGGATCATCGGCGGCCGCCGCGCGCGCCCGCGCCGTCGCCAGCCGGATCATGGAATGCCGTCGCACTGCGCCTCGACTCGGTCAGAACCCGGGGACGGGTCGCCGCGTCGCGTGGGTTCATGTCTCATGGTGGCACGCCGTGTAGCCGGGAGGTCAGCCGGACGGCGGCGCGCTAGTACAGCACGTTGTCCTGCCGGTCCACGGCGGTGCAGCGCGGTCAGGGCCGGGACAGCTCAGGGCGCCGATGGCCCGCTGCCCGTCGATCCTGCGTCACCGCCTGACCAGGCGCCGTTGCGGTAGGCGACCGCGCCGCCTGATCCGTTGGTCGCCAGGCAGAACCCGTCGGCCGGGCAGGCGAGCGCGCGAGCGGTGGTGCCCATCGACGCCACCGTCCACGTGCCTGCCGGTGAAGATCGCGCCCTTGCCGTCGGCGTCGGTCGCGGCGCAGAACGCCGGGCTCGCGCACGACACGGCGGTGAAGGCATGGCCCGCGTCCACCGGGAAGGCGGTCGCTCAGGAACGGCCGTCGTAGGTGTAGAGCGCCGCCGCCGGCGTCGACGGCTATGCAGCGGCCGGGGCCGGTGCAGGACACGCCGGTGAGCCCGCCGCCGCTGGCGTGCGACGCGTGAAGGGCTGCCATGTGTTCGACGCGGCGGCGTAGGCGAACGCGTTGCCGCCGCTGTCGACCGGCCATGCAGAACGCGGCCACCGGGCAGGACACGGCGGTGAAGATGCCGGACCGCGCGTTCACGTAGACCGGGCTGCTCCAGCTGCCGTGGCTCAGGGTGATCGCGTCGTGCCGCGCTTCGTCCACCGCGAGGCAGAACCCGGGCGGTGCGGGCAGGAGATCGCGACGCAGGCCGTTGCCCGGGGTCGTTGGCGACCACCCGCCAGGCGTCCCCGGCGGGCGGCGGACCGCGAGGTGGACGACAGGACGTTCCGGCGCTGTCCACCGCGTAGCAGACCGTGACCCGCGGGCAGGAAAGCCCGGTGATGATCGCGTTAGCTGGCGTTCGGCGCCGTCTGGTCGATGGGGACCGGGGCGGTCCACCCGGAGGCGCGGACCGGCAATTCCGCGCCGGTGCGAAGCCGTGGGCGTCGGCCGAACCCGGCTGGCTGGCCGGAGCCCGGGCGCGCTCGCTCGGCGGCGTGCTCAAGCCTGCGGCGCGGTCGGCGTGGTGGCGCAGCAGCGCGATCGCGCCCGCCGTGCCGCCGACGGCCAGCACGACCAGGGCCAGCGCCAGCGCCAGCGCGCGGCCGCGGCGGCGCCGCGGTCCGGCGGCGGGTTGGGCGGGCCGCCCTGTCGCCGTAGGGCGGCAGGCAGGCGACAGCACATCGGCGCGGGCGTCGCGCCACGCCTCCGGCAAGCCCGGGCGCCCGGCCGGGTTCCCGGATCGGTGGCCGGCCGCCGTAGAAGCCGGGCTCCGCTGATCAGTGGCCGCCGCGTAAGGCCGGGTTCCGCTGATCGGTGGCCGCCGCGCTGGCCCAGGTCAGGCTCGTCCCGGGCGATGAAGTCGGTGAAAGGCCCGCTGCGATAGTCGAGGACGAGCGTGACGGGATCCTCGTAAACCGGCGTGGTCCTGGCCCGCCAGCCAGCGGTTCCCCGCAGGTCTCGCAGAACCGCGCGCCGACGACGCTGCGATGTCCCTGGCTGCAGCGAGGCCGGACGTCGTCTCCGCAGATCTCGCAGAATCCCGACTCTGCGGAGACGGGATGGCCCTGCCGACAACTCGTCACAGCACTCGCTCCCGATTGGTCGATGCTAGGGCACCTCCGGTAGACGCGGTGGTGCCCTTGGGCAAGGAAGGCGGGGCCCGTCAGCAGCGCATCGGATCCGGGCGCGCGCCATCTGCCACAGCGCGGGCTCGTCCACGCTCCGACGATGGCGACGTCCGGGTTCTGGCGGCGCAGGCGGGCAAAACGTTCCGCCAGCAGCTGCAGCCGCACCGTCATCGGGATCTGCGCCAGCAGCGGGGGCAGGCCGGTCGCCGCTCCGCGGCAGCGGCCGCCAGCACGGACACGGGCACCCGTTCCGCGCCTGCGCGGCGGAGCCGAGCGCGGCGGTGAGCCCGTCGGGGTCCGCCGCCGGTTCCAGCAGCACCAGCCCGTCCGCGGCCGTCAGCGGGACGGCGCCGCCGTGCAGCAGCCGGTCGGTATCGAAGCCCTCGGCGAGCATCCGGGCCCCCTCCCGGATCTTCAGCGCGCCCTCCCGGGCGGTGATCCCCACGGGCCCGCAGCCGACGATCGCCAGGCTGCGGGCGGGCACGGCCACCTCCTCGATACCGGGATCGGCGCACACCCGCCGGACGGCGGCAGCCGCCTGTGCCACCTGTCCCGGGTGACCCGTCTGCGGACGCCTAGCTCGTGGGCGAGCCGGGCGAGCACGGCCAGCGCGGCGGTGTAGCTCACGGTGTAGGTGTGCGACTCGTCCGGCGCGACGGTCTCGATCGCCTCCGGCCAAGCGCGCGCCGGTGCCGGTGACCGACACCACCGGGACGCTGGCCGCCAGCGCATCGGCCCGCGCGCGCGGGCCGCGTAGGCGGTCTCCCCGGTATGGCTGATCACCAGCAGCGCGTCCCCGGCCGCGGGCCGGTGCTCCACCGCGCCCAGGTGGCCGCCGGATACCAGCGCGCGTCCCGGCCCGCCGCGTCCAGCATCATGGCGCCGAGCTCGGCCGCGTGCTGGCTGGTGCCGGTGCCGACCAGGACGATCCGCGCGGCCCGCGGCCAGCATCCCGGTGAGCCTCGGCCAGGTCGAGCCCGGCCATCCGGTCAGGGCGATCACGGCCTGCTGGCCGATCATGCCGGAGCAGCGCAGGTCAGTGCCATGCCGAGCCCCTCTGCTCTGCGACGTCGACCGCCGGTCGCTGCGGGCAGGTCTATGAGTGTCGCCGCCAGGCGGCGTGCCGCGAACCCGGGTGCCCCGCCGGGTCGTAGGGCGGGCGGAGGTGGACGGTGGCGGAGGCGGATGTCGCCCGCCGATGCTGACCTGGTAGGCGCCGGACCGCAGGTAGGCGGGCGTCACCACGTCGCCGTCGGGGTGGCGGACGTAGGCGAGGCCGACGTAGGCGCCGAGGGCCTCCCCCAGGCGCCGGACATGACCTGGCCCACGGGCCACGCCGTCGCGCAGCACCAGCTCGCCGCCCCACATCGCGCTCGGCGGCGTGTTTGCGGCACCGTACTCGCATCCAGGACCAGCGAAACGAGCTTGCGCCGCGGGCCCTCCGCCCGGCGCCTTCTCGACTGCCTCGCGGCCCAGGAAGCTGATGTCGGTGCCGAGCTTGCACGCGAACAGCAGGCCCGCCTCGACCGGGTTGTAGTCCGGGGTCAGCTCCCGCCCGAAGGCCCGGTAGCCCTTCTCCAGCCGCATCGACTCGATGGCGTAGTAGCCAAGCGTTGACCAGGCCGAACGCGGCACCCGCGGCCGTCGAGGTCCTGGTAGACCCCGACCGCGAACTCGGCCGGGACGTACAGTTCCCAGCCGAGCTCGCCCACATAGGTGATCCGGGTCGCCCGCACCGTGTAGTACCCGAGGTCGATCTCGCGGCTGGTCCCGAACGGGAATCCGTCATCGGATGAGGTCGCGCGCCCGACAGCGACGCCCAGCAGGTCCCGCGACCCCGGCCCCATCACGCCGAAGACGGCGTACGCCGACGTCACATCGACCAGGGATGCGTGGGCACCCGGGGAATCCGTTTGGCAATGTGGTCCTTGATCGCGCTCGGTGGTGGCGGCGCTGCTGACCAGCAGGAATTCGTCGGCCGACAGCCGGGTGACGGTCAGGTCCGACTCGTAGGTGCCGCGCTCGTTGAGCATCCCCGTGTAGACCGTCCGGCCCGGCGGGACCGCCACGTCGGCGGTGCACAGCCACTGCAGCGCCTGCTCGCTGCCCGGCCCGGTGAGCAGGTACTTGGAGAACGAGGTCTGGTCGAACACCGCCACCGCCGGTGCGGGTGGCGCGCTGCTCGGCGGCCACCCAGGGCAGCCAGTTCTGCGCGCCCCAGGAGTACTCGATGACCGGCGCCTCGCCCGGCGGGGCGAAGAAGTTCGGCCGCTCCCAGCCCATCCGGCTGCCGAAACAGGCGTTCGGCCTCGCGCCAGCAGGTGGTGCACGGGCGAGCGGCGGAACGGCCGGGCCGTGGCCAGCTCCCGGTTCGGCCACGGGATCGCGTAGTGCAGGCCCAGCACCTCCCCCACCCGGTCATGCAGCCAGCGGTTGTTGCCGTTGAAGCGGGCGAACCGCCGGATGTCGTTGGCGGTCATGTCGAGGCCCGGGTCCCCGGTGAGGATCCACTCGGCCAGCGCCCGGCCCGCCCCGCCTAGCCGTGGCGATGCCGACCGAGTTGAAGCCGCCCCGACGAAGAAGTTCCGGCACTCCGGCGCCTCGCCGAGGATGAACTGGTTGTCGGGGGTGAAGCTCTCCGGCCCGTTGTAGAACTTCTTGATGCCGGTGTGGGCGAGCGCGGGGATCCGCGCAGCGGCGTTGTCCATGAGCATCGAGAAGTGGTCCCAGTCCTCGGCCAGCAGCTGGAACTCGAACGGGTACGGCATGCGCGTCGGGCGCGACCCAGGGCTTGGCGTTCGGCTCGAACCCGCCCACGACCAGGCCGCCCACCTCCTCCTTGAAGTAGGTGTAGCCGTCCGGGTCGCGCAGCACCGGCAGGTCGCGGTGGACCCCGTCGATCTGCTCGGTCACCACGTAGAAGTGCTCGCAGGAATGCAGCGGCACGGTCACCCCGCACCAGGCGCCCACCTGCTTGGCCCACTGGCCGGCGCAGTTGACCACGATCTCGGCCTCGACGTCGCCCTCGTCGGTGGCCACGCCGGTCACCGCGCCTCCCGCGGTCAGGATGCCGGTCACCCGGGTCCGCTCGGCGGATGACCGCGCCGCCCGCGCGCGCGCCCCGGCCAGCGCGTAGGTCAGGTCGCGTCGGGTTCGGCCTTGCCGTCATCGGGCAGCCAGATCGCGCCCATCAGGTCGCCGGTCTCCATGATCGGGTACCGCTCCGGGCCCGCGCCGGGCTGATGATCTCGCAGTCCAGGCCGAACGCCTCCGCCACCGCCGCCGTGCGGCGCAGCTGGACCATGCGGTCGGCGGTGCGGGCGACGATGATCCCGCCGCACCGGCGGAACCCGGCCGACAGGCCGGTCTCCGCCTCCAGCCGCGCGTACAGCTCGGTGGAGTACTGCACGAGCCGGGTGCCGCTCTCCGTCGCGCGCAGCTGGCCGACCAGGCTCTAGCCGCGTGCCAGGTGGTCCCGCAGGACAGCTGCCCCTGCTCCAGCAGCAGGACGTCGGTGCAGCCCATCGCGGCCAGGTGGTAGGCGACGCTGGTGCCGATCACGCCGCCGCCGATGATGACGACCCGGGCCCGGGACGGCAGTGCTGACGTCAGGGCTGCATCGGCCTCCTCAGTCGTCGCGCTGCACGTCGTCGAGCAGCCGGGGGAAGTCAGGCCGGTCAGGCTAAGCCACGGCGCCCTCGTAGCGCTCCATCGCCCAGGACCAGAAGTCGAACTCGATCGGGCTGGTGGCGGCCTGGATCGCGCCCCACAGCGTCCAGCCGTACTTGCCCACCATCCCGAGCAGCATCGCGCGGGCGATCTTGTTCCGCAGCGTGCGCCCGTAGTAGGCGGTCACCAGGTCGGCCAGGGCGTCGGCGGACAGGTGGCACTCGCCCCAGATGTTGCCGAGCTCGAAGCAGGCGTCGTTGTTGCCCGCGTACTCGTAGTCGATCAGCCAGATCCGGCTGCCGTCGTCGATGAAGTTGCGCCGCGAGCAGGTCGTTGTTGCAGGGGACGGTCGGTTCGGCGCGGACGGCCAGCGCCCGGCGGGCCGCCTCCAGCTGCGGCATCAGGCTGTCGTAGTAAGCCGGGACGCGGAAGCCGAGCTCGGCGGTCACCGCCGCGTACCGGCCCTGGATGACGAACATGTCGAAGTCGCTGACGAACCTCGGGCCGGCGTGCAGCTGGCGGCAGGCCTGGGCGATCCGGGGGATGTTGGCGGGCGCCTGGACGTCGGAGTTGCCGAAGGTGCGCCCCGTCGATGAAGCGCAGGACCAGCAGGTTGTCCTCGGGATGGTAGGCGACGACCGGCGCGCCGACGCCCGGCCTGCGCGGCGGCCACCGAGTTGTGGTACTCGTGGTCGCGGTTGATGGCGAGGAAGTCGCCCCCGCCGGACCAGACCGCGGGCCACGAAGGCGCCCGCGCCGGTGTGCTCACCTTGTAGTTGTGGTTGGTCAGGCCGCCGGGGAGCTCGGTGACCGTGCGCGGCGTGCCGCGAGCCCGAGCTCCGGTCGAGCGCGGTCCAGCTCTGCTGCGATGACCGGGCGCCCAGCAGGCCCTCCGGCTGGACGCCGTGAGTTCACTGCCCACGCCACGTCCTCCTCACCGTCGGGCCGCACCGGCTGCTGACACGCAGCGTAAATGCCGCGGCAGCTAAAGGTCTAGACGAAACAAGGCCACAATGTGCCGGACGCGCGGACAGTGGGCGAAGTGCCGCGAGAGTGCCCCAAAGGGTCTAGACAGTTAGGCGGCGGCGACCTTACGCTACGCCTCAATCCGCGCCGTCATCAGCGGCCCCGCGAGGTGCGGCCCCGGCCGCACAGGGGAGGACCGGAACCATGAGCGCCGAATCACATGCCACCTCCGACCAGCAGGAGGACTCCGCCGACCTGGCGCAGTACGGCTACAAGCAGGAGCTGAAGCGCTCGCTCGGGCTGGGCAGCTCGTGTCGGCGGTCGCGTTCAGCTACATCTCGCCGTCGACCGGCATCTTCACCCTGTTCGCGCTGGGCCTGACCACGCTGGGCGGGGTGTTCATCTGGACCTGGCCGGTGGTCGCGCTCGGCCAGTTCATCGTCGCGCTCAACTTCGCCGAGGTCACCAGCCACTACCCGATCGCCGGCTCGGTCTTCCAGTGGACCAAGTACCTGGCGAACCGGACCTACTCCTGGTTCAACGGCTGGATCTACCTGTTCGCGGGCATCCTGACCATCACCGCGGTGGTGGCGACGCTCCCGCTGGCGCTCATCCCGGCGCTGAACGGCCTCGGCTGGCACAGCCTCGGCGCGGGCGACTCCACACCGTGCTGCACACCAGCTCGTCGTCGCGCTGATCACCGCTGGTGGTGATCACCGTGCTGAACATCTACGGCGTGCGGCTGGTCGCGCATCATCAACAACACCGGGGTGGTCTTCGAGATCCTCGGCATGTTCGTGTTCGCGCTGGTGCTGCTGGCCTTCCACAACCACCAGGGCATCCAGTGTGGTGACCAACAGCGGCGGCGTCCACGTCACGGCCTAACACCTTCCTGGCGGCCATGTTCATGAGCCTGTTCGTCATCTACGGCTTCGACACCGCCTCCACGCTCGCCGAGGAGACCCGCGACCCGCGCCGGGCGGCGCCGAGGCCGTGCTCTACGCGGTGATCGGCGCGTTCATCATCGGCGGCGTGTTCCTGCTCGGCGACGCTGGTGGCGATCCCCGCTCACCTGGGCGTGAAGGGGGCGATGGCGGCGAACGGCGGCCTCGGCCTCGGCCCGGCGCAGATCATCGACGCGAACTTCTCCACCGCCTTCGCGACCATCTACCTGCTGGTGGTCTCCGCCGCGATCTTCGTCTGCTGCCTGTCGATCATGGCGGCCACCATCCGGCTGTGCTTCGGGATGTCCCGCGACAACACGCTGCCCTTCTCCAAGTCCGCTGGCGAAGGTCTCGCCCAGCCTGCACACGCCGATGTGGACCTGCATCGCGATCGCCGTGCATCGCGGCGATCCCGTTCATCCAGTACTCCGGCGCCGGGATCATCGCCATCGCCGCGACCGGGACGATCTACTTCAGCTACTTCCTCGGCAACATCGTCATCCTGCGCGCCCGCGCCCGCGGCTGGCCGAGGACCAGCGCACCGTTCCGGCTCGGCCGCTGGGGCATGCTGGTGAACATCCTCGCCCTGATCTACGGCGGAGCGATGATCATCAACTTCGCCTGGCCGAGGGCCGTCCCCTTCACCAACCCCAAGCCCGACCAGACCGGCGGGCTGCTCAGCTTCCACATCGGCTTCCTGAACGAGATCCCGATCTTGTGGACGGTGTTCGTCTTCATCGTCCTGATCGGGGCGATCTACTACTTCGCGGCCGGGCGGAAGAAGGAGTTCGCGCCGGTCGTCGCCCCGGCCGGTGACGACGCGCCGCTGGTGACCGGGGCCGGGACGCGAAGGACGGGTGAGCGGCTGACCGATGCCGCTACCGTCGAGGCCGCGCAAGGCGCAGGAGCACCGGGACCGCCGCGGCACGGGCGGCGCCGGAGGGCCGCCGGGCGCGGGTGGCGCCGGGATCCTGGGCCTGGCGCCGCCGGAGATCCTGCGCGGGTCGGGCGCCACCGTGTACGGCCAGATCGAGGACTGGCTGGCCGAGGCGATCGGCCGAGGCGGCTCGCCCCCGGCGACCGCATGCCGTCCGAGCAGGACCCTGGCCGCCTGGTTCGGGGTGAGCCGGATGACGCTGCGCCAGGCGCTGGCCAAGCTCGCCCGGCGCGGGCTGGTGACCCGCACCGTCGGACGCCGGGGCGGCACGCTTCGTCGCCGAGCGCAAGCTGGAGCAGGACCGCACCACCCTGGCCGGGTTCTCCGAGCAGCTGCGGCGGCACGGGATGCAGCCCGGGCGCACGGGTGCTGTTCGCGACCCAGCGGCTTAGCCGGCTCCGGTGTCGGCCGCCGCGCTCGAGCTGCGCCGAGGGCGACCCGGTCCACGAGGTGCGGCGGGTGCGGCTGGGCGATGGCCGCCCGATCGTGCTGGAGCAGTCGCTGTTCCCGGCGGCCCTGTTCCCCGGGCTGCTCCAGTGCCGAGCTCGACGGGTCCTGTACGAGCTGCTGGAGGCCCGGTACGGCCAGCGCCCGCACCGGGCGCGGGAGAGCCTGGAGCCGGTCACCGCCGGGGTGCGGGAGGCCGAGGCGCTGGAGGTGGCCGAGGGCGCACCGCTGATGCTGGTCGAACGGGTCGCCTACGCCCAGACCGGGCAGCCGGTCGAGTTCGCCCGCGACCTGTTCCGCGGTGACCGCACCCGGATCGTCATGTGGACCTCGGAGCTGGCTGGCGTCCTACTGAGCTGCCCGAGCTCGCGATGCCGCCTGCGCACCGTCACGCCGCCACAGCCCGCCATCCAGGTTCAGCCCGTCGCCGCTGTTCTGGCCGGGAGCGGTGTCGCTCACGTAGGTGTACAGCGGATGCCCGTCGAAGGTGGCCTGGAGCGATGCCGTCCGAGCGCTTGATGGTGGCCAGCGTGCCGGTCACGCCCGCGCTCAGGGTCAGCGGGCCCTTCAGCGGCTTCCAGTAGCTGGTGCAGCTGCCGTTGCAGGCAGATCTGGTGGGAGTGTCCGGGGCGAACCAGTAGAGGGTGAAGCCCTTGGCGTTGACCAGGACGTTCACGCCACCGATCTGCGCGGTCCTCAGGCCGCCGCCGCATGCGTACGCGGGGCCGCCGCTGCCGCCGTACCGCCACCACTGAGCCGCCCAGAACCACCAGGGCCAGCGACCGACACACCGGCGACCAGCCACCCCGCCCGCGGGCACACCGGCCCGCAGCCTGGCGCCGAGCCCCTGCCCGCAGCTGGCCGCAGTGCTGGCGCAGCCGCGCCCGGCGCGGGGTCAGCGCCAGCATGCCCAGCGCCGCCGCCGCGGCCACCTCGATCACCCCGGCCACGATGCCCGCGGTCGTCCGCACTTCGGTGAACCCGAACAGGCCTACCAGAGCGACAGCAGGTAGCCGCCCAGGGTCGCGAGCGCGAAGCCTGCGCCGGCCGCCGCGGCCAGCCTGCTGCCGTGACGCCAGCACGGCCAGGCCGAGGGCGAACCCGGCGATCACCTGGAGGAGGAACAGCCAGCCGATCGTCGGGATGGTACGGTAGCCGGTCAGGTAGAGGTCAAGATGAATCGCCGCGGTCGCGACCAGCAGCCCGCCGCCTGGCCACTCGCAGGACGAGCCGCGGCCAGCCCGTCACCCGGACTGGCCGCGGCTCCCTGTGCATTGTGCATTCTCCAGGCCGACGTGCTCCGCGTCAGTACCCGTAGCTCCGCCACCGGCGCTGCCGCCGGGCTGGCATGCGACCGGACTGCGCCAGCCGGGACGACGCGCGGCGACCTCGCGCCGGACGCGGTCATCACCCACCACATGCCGCCCGAGATGTTCAGGGCGTTGCCCTTGGCCATGCCCGGGAGCGGTGTCAGCCACGTAGGTGTACAGCGGGTGCCCGTCGTAGGTGGCCTGCTTCGACGCCGTTCGAGCGGGTGATCGCGCCGAGCGAGCCGGTGACGCCGGTAGCCGCGGTGGCTGGTACCCTGGCACGATCGGCCAGAGCTGCAGGCACGTCGCCGTTGCAGTTCGACTTGGTGACGAGGTGTCCGGCGCGAACCAGTAGAGCGTGCACTGCCCTGGGCGTTGGTCAGGACCGTCTTGCCGCTGAACGTCGTCATCTTCAGCGTCGTCCTGGACGACCGCGGAGCTGAAGCAGCGGCACTCGGCGCCGAACTGCTCACGGCCGAACCGCCGCTCGAGCCCGAGGATGAGCTCCCGCACGCAGCGACGAACCAGAGCGGCGGCGGCGAACCCAGCGGGCGCCCACCACTTGCCACGCATCGCATCTCTCCGTTCGTGGTTGACGGCATCCAATACCCCAGACCACGTAGCGACCATCGCTATTCGTTCACCACAGCGCGAGAATGCTTTGGCCGGCGCGTTCCGGCCGGTCGCGTATGGCAGCGTAGTGGGCACGATGAGACCCAGGGGGCGAGGCGGGAGCACGGTGACTGACCAGCCGGGCGGCGGGATCTCGCCCGCCACCAGCGACGGACGGCGACGGCACCGAGCCGGACGCCCGCTACACCTTCGCCAACGAGCGGACCTTCCTGGCGTGGAGCCGCACCTCGCTCGCGCTGGTGGTCGGCGGGCTGGCGATCGCGCAGCTGCTGCCGCCGTTCCCCGGCATTCCCTGGGGGCGGCACGTCATCGGCACGCCGCTGATCCTGCTCGGCTGTGCCGTGTCGGTGATCAGCTACCTCGAATGGAAGGCCAGCCAGCGGGCACTGCGCCACGGGCAGCCGCTGCCCCGCTCCCGCCTGCCCCAGATCCTGGCCATCGCCATCACGGTCATCGGCCTGATCGCCGCGGCGCTCGCGCTGCTGTCGGCGGTGGGGGTCCCGTGAACCCGCCGGCCGGGAAGACACCAGCCGAGGACGGAGCTGACTCGACGACATCGAGTACGCCGATCCGGGGCTGGCCCGCGAGCGGACCGAGCTGGCCTGACCCGCACGGCCATCGCCTTCGCGGCCCTCGGGGCCGCCCTCCTCAGGTACCGCCCGGTGGTCGGGCTGCCGGTCCTCGTCCTCAGCGCCGTCGTCTGGCGGCTGGGTCGTACTGCCCGGCCCGGCCGGCGCCGGGCGACGTCCGCGACCGGCGGCTCGCTGCTGATCACGGTGACCACCGTCGGCGTCTCACTGGCGGCGCTGGCGCTGAGCTTCCTCGGCCCGGGGATCGGCTCGCTCCGCCCGCTGCACCGGCCACCCGGCCCCGCGCCAGTACCCGGCGCAGCTCACCGCCGCCAGCCGCGGCCCGCATCCCGGCCCCGGTAACGGGATGCGCTGCGGCGCTGGTGTGCGAGGCTTGACTCATCAGGCCACAATTTCACCACCACCGGCCACGTAGGCTGGCCGCCCCCAGCCCCCCGGGCTGGCTGGGGAACTAGTACTGGTCGGCGGACGCGACCGCCTCGGCGACGATCATCTCCGGCGGCGCCGGCGCGGCACCGATGGAGCCGATGAACGCCTGCAGCTCAGGGTCGGAGAAGAACTGCTGGAAATGCGCGGGGCTCTCCCACTCGTCCACGATCGAGGACGAAGCCGTCCCCGACCCCGAACCGATGGTGAATCCCGCCCGCCGCACGGGCCATGTCGGCGTACTTGGCGAACTCAGCCTGCCCGGTCGGCCAGTGCCTGGCGGAACGTGGCGGTGTCGCCCTGGAACTTCCCGATGACAAGCACGCTCACTTCATCAACCCCCCACCTGTGTGTCCTGCACTTCCGGTGAGAGGTACGTCGCCGGGCACGGCGCCGGATCAGTCGGATGCCACCGGACGACGGCGGATGCTCACTCAGTCGAGCGCCAGCGCCGAGGCCGCCGCCAGCACGCCCGACCGCCCGGCCCTGGTCGCCGGTGACATGCATGTCGAGGTCGGCGGGGTTGAGCCGGTTCGCGGCCAGGCGGCAGAAATCGACCACGTCGGTGACGATGCCGATGGCAACCGGCTCGGGCGCATCCCCGCCGATCACCACATCCCAGGTCCCGCCGCCGGGCCCGGTCAGGACCAGCCGCAGGTTGATCGGCCCCTGCAGGCCGGCCAGCATCGCCCCGAAGGGCAGCATCGAGGTCGCGAGCTCGGTCATCAGGCGCAGCGTCGAGACGTCAGGCACCGACGCGGGCAGGCCCGCCACCCGGCGGATGTCGTTCTCGTGCGTCCAGAGCTCGAACGCCCGGGCGACGAGCAGCGCGCTCAGCGGCAGCGGGATGCCCCACACGGTGACCTCGGCGGTCATATCCGCGTCGCGGACCAGCTCGCAGCGTGCGGTCGGCCGCGCGGCGCCAGTCGGTGCGGGTCGCGGCGGCGGCCCGCCCGGCCTGGCGGTCCGCCGCGGGCTGGGTGGACGTCACGTGATCCTGGTGCTCCGCCGCGGGGTCACCGGACAGCGCCCGCTGCACGTCCTCCTCGACCCCGATCAGATGACCAGCCAGGCCCTGGACGTCCAGGTCACGAAGGACATGCAGCCGCCAGGTCCTGCTCGTCGAGGGCGCACAGCAGCCCGTAGAAGGCGTCGGCCGCGCGGCTGAAGGCCTCATCCGGGGAGATACGCGGGACCGTCCGGGACGGCGTGACCGGCCAGCCGCGCCCGCAGGGACGCCTCCAGCACCCGTTCCCGCAGGCCAGCGGGAGGCGTCACGGGCTCATGCTGGCTCGACGGTCATGACAGCTCCAGCAGCTGCCGGTCCAGCACGGACTCCAGCTTGGCCAGCGCCAGCCGCAGCCGCGACTTGGCCGTCCCTCCGGGATGCCGACCGCCAGCGCGACCTCCGCGGTAGCTCAGCCCGCCGAAGTAGGCGAGCTCCACGACCTCGCGCTGGCTGTCGGGCAGGAGCCGCACCGCGGCCCGGACCACGCCGGCCGCCTCGGCGGCCTCCACCTCGTCGCTGGGGGAGGCGAGTCCCCGGCTGGGGCGTCAGCCGGTGATTCCGCTCCTGCCGGGCGATCCGGCGGAGCTCGCTGCGCACCACGTCAATCGCCCGGCGCCGGGCCAGCACCGTCAGGTAGGTGCGCAGTGACCCGGCGGCGGGATCGTACCGGTCGGGATGGCTCCACAGCTCGACGAAGACATCCTGGGCAACGTCCTGCGCGGCGGTCCACTCGCCGAGGACCCGCAGCGCGGCCTCCGTACACGGCCTACCCGAGCTGGTCGAAGGCCTCGGCCAGCGCGCGATCGTCGCCTAGCCGCCAGGCGGGCCGTGAGCAGCGCGTCCGTTGCCTCCACCCATGGGACGCTAGCGCGGTTCGCGGCCACCGGGCAACGCGTTGGCGCTGTCCGCTCCGTTGCCGGATCGGCCAGCCACACCTCACAGAGCGTGGCGGGCACCGTTCCTCCTCCGCCGTCCCATCATGGCTACGTCACCGCGCCGGGAAGTGGATCAGTCCCGCCCCGATGGCCGCCGCCACGGCCTGACCGCCGGGGCCGCGGGACATGAGGTCACTGGCTTCTTGACTGGTTCGCACCGCCTGGCGGGAAACCGCGGGCTATCTTTTGACCCGGGGCCCGAACAGTAAGGACATCAGCTTGCCTGTCCCTACCGGTCGTACGCCGGGCGATGTGCCCACGGCCCGCTCCGCTGCCGCGGACGCGCGGATGTGAGCTGGGCGGGGGCTGAGCCATGCGCGAGCGACGGTAGGCGGGCCGAGTGGCGCTCGCCGGTCACCGCCGCGGTGATCGGCATCATGGCGTCGCTCGTGGTGGCCGGGGCCATCGCCGCCTTCCTCGTGCTGCACGTCACCGGCAGCCCGGAGCAGACCGCGGCCACCTTCCTGACCGACTGGCAGACCCGCACCTACAGCCGCCATGGACCCGGTCACCGTGAACGCCCCCAAGGGCGGCGGTGGCCGTCCCGCTGCGCGCGGCGGCGGCGCAGCTCGGCATGCGCCGCATCCACCTGGTGCTCGGCCAGGTGACCCAGGACGGCGGCACCGCGCAGGCGCGCTTCACCGCCACCGCGACCATCGCCAGCCGGCCAGGTGTGGAAGTACCAGGGCCAGCTGCAGCTGGTGACGCAGAACCGCACCTGGTTTGTGAACTGGAGCCCATCCGACATCTATCCCCGGGCTCCAGGCTTAGCCAGCGGTTCGTGCTGGACGCGGTGTGGGGGCCGCGCGCGCCGGTGCTCGCGGCCGACGGCACCGTGCTGAGCTCGCCGCGGACGATCGCGCAGTCCGCCATCGCTCCAGCTGGTGACCGGCAACGTGGTGCGGGCCACCGCCGCCCAGGCCAAGGCAGCTCGGCGTCCCGTACCAGGCCAGGTGACCCGATCGGCCAGGGCGGGGTCGAGGAGGCCTACCAGCAGCAGCTGGCTGGCTACAGCCGGCCCTCACCATCCGCATCGAGGGCCCGGGCAGCAGCCGTGACCGTCGCCCACCTCCCCGGCGGGCCCGGCACGCAGGTCCGGACCAGCATCAACATGCACGACCAGCTGGCCGCGTCGGCGGCGGTCAGGGCGGCCACGACCACCCGGCCGGTGGACGTGGTGGCCATCCAGCCGTCGACCGGGCGGGTGCTCGCCGTCATCGAGCGGCCCGGCGGGTTCGACCGCGCGCTCCAGGGCGTGTTCCCGCCCGGCTCCACCTTCAAGGTGGTCACCGCCTCCGCCCTCAGCGGGACCGGGCTGCGCCCGGCCAGCACGCGTGCAGTGCCCGGCCCAGGTGAACGTCGGGGCCGGGTCTTCCACAACTTCGACAACGAGCATCTCGGCGCCACCAGCCTGCAGACGGCGTTCGCCGTGTCCTGCAACTCGACCTTCATCACGCTCGCCACGCAGCGGCTGAACGGGGCCACGCTCGCGTCGACGGCGGCCCTGTTCGGCTTCAACTCCCAGCCCAGCCTGGGCATCCCCGCCACGCTCGGGCGGTTCACCACGCCCCAGCACGCAGGTGGACCTGGCGGCCGACGCCTTCGGCCAGGGAACCGACCTGGTCAACCCGCTCAGCCAGGCATCCATGGCGGGCGCGGTCGAAGACGGCACCTGGCGCCCGCCGCAGCTCGTCCTCAGCCCGGCGCCCAAGCAGACCGCCCAGCCGCAGCAGCTCGGCTCCACGGTGCTGGCCACGCTGCGCCCGATGATGCGGGCGGTGGTCACCACCGGCACCGCGGCCAACGTCGGTTTCCCGGCCGGGGTCTCGGCAAGACCGGCACGGCCGAGTTCGGGTCGGCCCAGAACCCGCGCGCCCACGCGTGGTTCGTCGGCTACCGCGGGGACCTGGCCTTCGCGGTGCTGGTCGAGGGCGGTGGCGTCGGGGCCGACGCCTCGGCGCCGATCGCGAACGCGTTCCTGCGCAACCTGTGATCCCGCGGCCGGTCAGCTGCGGCTGGTCACCGCCCACGCGGTGGCGCTGACGTCGAACGGGCCCTCGCTCAGCAGCTCCCGGCAGCGTTCGCGCAGCTACGGCGCCGCCGCGCGGTCAGCGACGCCACGTAGTCCCCGGCCGGGCCGACACCGAGCGTGAAGGGCTGCCACCACTGGCCGAACGTGGCGTAGCTGGACCCGGACCGTCAGCGTGGTGGCGTCCGCTCCGGCCAGCCCGGCCTGCCCGAAGAGCCCGGCGAGCTGGCCCTCGCCGACACCGGCCAGCCCCGACTCGTCGGCCGCTGACGGATCCAGCTCGCGCACGGCCCGCCAGAACGAGGTCAGCGGGCCGCGGCCGCCGCCGTGGTCCCACACACACGCGCCGACCACCCCGCCCCGGCGGGTCACCCTGCCCATCTCGCGCAGGCCCGCCACCGGGTCGGTCATGAAGTGCACGACGAGCTGGGCCGAGGACGGCGTCGAAGGCCCCGTCCGGGAACGGGAGCCGTTCGGCCGCCGCCACGCTGACCGCCACCCCGGGCAGCCGCTCCCCGCCGCCTCGGCGAACGACTCCGAGGGATCGACCGCGCAGACCTCGGCCAACGCCCAGCCGACCGCCAGTTCCGCCGTCAGCGCGCCGGGCCCGCAGCCGACGTCCAGCGCCCGCTGCCCGCGCCGCACCCCGGCCAGATCGGCGAACCGCGCCGCCAGCGGCTCCGAGTACCGCCCCATGAACCGCGTGTAGGCGTCCGCGCTGACGTCGAAGCTCATGCGCTCAACCTACGCGGCGCAGCCGGTCAGGCGATCTTGCGCGCGCCCGGGCCGGGCAGCGGCGTCACCTCGCGCGCCGACGCGAGCTTGTGCCCGGCCGCGCACGTGAGCTCGAGCCGGACGGGCTCGCCGCAGTCACGGTGCGTGAGCAGCGCCTGCGGGCCCGCCGGGCCGACCGCGTACCGGTCGCCCCACTGCATCAGGGCGACCAGCACCGGGATAGAGGTCCAGGCCCGCCTCGGTCAGCCGGTATTCCTGGCGGCTGCGCTGCCCTGCTCCTGGTAGGGAACCTTCCGCAGCAGGCCCCGGTCCACCAGCCGGGCCAGCCGGTCGCTGAGGACCTGCCTGCGGCGCCTGGGTGCGGCGCTGCATGTCGTCAAAGCGGCGGACCCCGTTGAACACCTCGCGCAGCACGAGGAAGGTCCACTCTCGCCGATGATGCCCACCGCCGCGCCGATCGTGCAGTTGGCGCCGTCGTAGTCAGTGATCCAGGGCCGTCTCATGCCCGTATGCTAAGTCCAGTTGACAGACTCAGCAATCCGGGCGATGCTGGGTCTGTGACAGCGAACCTCAGGATTGCACGCCGGCCGGGCGGCTGGCCCGGTCACCGGGCATCCCTGGCCAGCCTGGCCGAGCGGGCGGGTCCGGATCCGGCAGGCCTGACGAGCGGCGACCTCGCGGGCTCAGGGACTTCCTGGCTGCCTGTCGGTGCGGACCCGCTACCTGCGGTTCTTCGCCGGTGCGCGCCTACCAGCCCGGCCATGCTCCGGGTCCTGGCGGGCCAGCGGCCGGGCGCCGACGCCCTGGTGGCGACGCGGAACGGCGCGATCATCGGGCACGCGATGGCGGTGGACACGCGCCGGTCCCCCGGCGCCGCGGCGACCGAGATCGGCGTGGTGGTGGCGGATGCCTGGCAGGGCCGGGGCGTGGGCTCGGGGCTGATACGCGCACTGGCCGCCCGGGCCCAGGCGCGCGGGGCCACCACCCTGGCGATGGAGGTCATGGCGGAGAACCGGCGGGTGCTCGCCATGATCGCTGCGCCGGTGGCCTGACGCCTGCTATGACCGGAGCGGCGCGTCGTCACGGTCCACGCCCGGCTCGGCTAGCCGGACGAGGCACGGCTCCCTCCGGCGCCGCCTCGCATCCTGGCCCGATCGGTGGGAAGCTCACCAGGTGGGCGGTGACGAGGTCCGGGACGGGGTGACGCTGACCAACCTCGGCCAGCCGCTGTTCGAGGGGCGGAGGCGACCAAGCGGGACCTGGTGGAATACCTGGACGCGGTCAGCGACCGCGATCATCCCGGTGCTGCGCGACCGGCCGCTGTCCGTGATCCGCGTCCTGCGCGGCCAGGCGCCGTTCATGCAGAAGAACGTCCCCAAGTACACGCCGCCGTGGGTGCCGACGGTGTCGCTGTGGGCGGAGGCCTCGCGGCGCGAGGTCACCTACGCGCTGTGCAACGACCGCCGGACGCTGCTGTGGTTCGCCAACCAGCGGGCGGTGGAGTTCCACCCGGCCCTGGTCCGGGCCGACCACTGGGGCCACCCCACCCACCTGATCCTCGACATCGACCCGCCGGAAGGGGAGGCGTTCGGCCTGGCCGTCCAGGCCGCGCAGCTGGTCCGCCAGGCCCTCGCCGATGCCGGGATGGCGGGCGCGGTCAAGACGAGCGGCGCGAAGGGGCTGCACGTGTTCGTGCCGCTCGACGCCGGAGGCGGCCATCGAGGACGTGGCCGCGGCCACCCGGCGCTGGCCGCGCGCGCCGAGCGGCTCGACCCCGGCGCTGGCCACCACGGCCTTCATCCGGGAGGACCGCGGCGGCAAGGTGTTCCTGGACGCGACCCGGGCCGGCGGGGCGACGGTGGCGGCGGCCTACAGCCCGCGGATCCGGCCCGGCGTGCCGGTGTCGTTCCCGGTGGCCTGGGATGACCTCGACCGCGTGGCGCCAGCCGACTTCACCGTGCACACCGCGCCCGCGCTGCTCGCCGAGCTGGCGATCCGTGGGCTTAGCCAGATGCCGCCGCCGCAGCCGCTGAGCGCCGACCTGATCGAGGAAGGCCACACGATCCCGGTCGCCCGGGTGCAGGCGATGCACGAGGGCAAGCGGCGCGCCCGCGCCCGCCGCAGCCAGCCGGGTAGACGTTGAGCGTGACCGCGTCGGCCGGCGTGGCGGAATGCGCGGCGCTGACGGCGATGCTTGGCGCAGGCATGCCATCCGTCGTGATCGCCGCCGCGTTCGGCGGACCCGAGGTGCTCTCGGTGGTGGAGGAGCCCGCCGCCGAGCCCGGACCGGGCAGGCGCGCATCGCCGTCCGCGCCGCTCAGCGTCAACCCGGTCGACTACAAGGCCTACAGCGGTGCGTTCGGCACCGATCCGCGCGGCTGCCGGTACGGCCCGGGCCGGAGGCCGCTCGGCGTCGTGACCGCGGTCGGTCCCGATGCGGTGGGCCCGGCCGGGCCGGTCGCCGTGGGCGACGAGGTGATCGCGTACCGGGCGCCCGGCGCCTACGCCACCGAGCTGGTGGCCCCGGCGGCGGCCCTGGTTCCCAAGCCCGCCGCCCTGGACTGGGCGCAGGCCGCGGGCCTGATGCTGACCGGCGTGACGGCCTGGCACCCCTGGCCGCGACGGACGTGCACGAGGGTGACACGGTCCTGATCCACGGCGGTGTTGGCTGGGTGGGGCTGATGGCGGCTGCAGCTCGCCACCGGGCGCGGGGCCACGCCCGTGGCCACGGCGGGCCCGGCCAAGCACGGCTTCCTGCGCGACCTGGGCGCCCTGCCGGTGGCGTACGGGCCCGGCCTGGCCGGGCGGGTCCGCGCCGCCGCGCCCGGCGGAGTCGACGCCGCGCTGGACCTGATCGGGACGGACGAGGCCGTCGACGTCTCGCTCGAAGCTGGTCGCCGACCGGGCCACGGATCGCCACCATCGCCGCTTCCGCGCGCGGCCTCCGAGGCGGGCATCAAGGTCCTCGGCGGCGCGCCGGGCGCGGACCCCGGAACCCAGATCCGCGACGCCGCCCGGCTGGAGCTGGCCCGGCTCGCCCAGGAGCCGGGCGCTGCGGGTCTTCGTGACGCAGACCTTTCCGCTCGCCAAGGCGGCCGACGCCCACCGCGCCAGCATGGACGGCCACACCACCGGGAAGATCGTGCTCATTACCCTGGCGCCGCCCGCTGACGCACCGGCGGCGCGCGTACTATCGTCGCCGCCGTGGAGCGGGTGGAGGTCGCGGTCGTCGGGTCCGGCCTCCTTGGCTCCGCGACCGCGCGGGCGCTCGGCGCGCGGGGCGTCTCGGCCGTGGTGCTCGAGCAGTTCGGCCTGGGGCACGCCCGCGGCTCCTCGCACGGCGCGACGCGGATCTTCCGGCTCTCGTACCCCGATCCCGCTTACGTGCGGATGGCGTGCAGCGCCCTGGGGCATGGGCGCGGCTGCAGGACGACGCCGGTGAGCAGCTGCTGGTGAAGACCGGCGGCCTCGACACCGGCCCGGGCGCGATGCGGTGCGCGGCGGCGCTGCGCCGCCGCGCCGTGGCGCACTCCTGGCTGTCGGCCAGCCAGGTGCGCGAGCGCTTCCCGGGATCGAGCCCCGCCCCGGCGAGCGCGATGCTGTTCCAGCCCGACTCCGGCGTCTGCCTCGCCGCGCCAGCGGTCGCCGCGCTGCAGCGGCTGGCGCGCCGCGACGGCGTGCCCATCCGGCCGCACACCCCGGTGCTCGGCATCGACCACCGCGGCGACCGGGTCGTGCTGCGCACCCGGCGGGCGAGATCTCGGTCGGCGTGGCGGTCATCGCCGCCGGGCCCTGGAGCGAGCGGCTGCTGGCCGGGGCGCTCCGCCGCGTCCCGCGGATGACGGTGACGCTGCAGGCAGGTGCGCTACTTCCGGCACGCCGATGCGGGCGGAGCCAGGTGGCCGACGCTGATCGAGTGGTCGTCCGCGGACCTGATCTGGTATGCCGTGCCGATGACGGGCGGCGCGCCCGGCGTGAAGGTAGCCAGCCACGTTCCCGGCCGGGCCGTCGATCCCGGCGACGGGCCCTTCGACGAGATCGATCCCGCGCTGGACGAGAACGGGCCTGGGCCGAGTACTCGACACCATTGGTCAGAAAAAGCGGCCCGTGCGGTTGAGGACGTAGTCCGATCAACTTGGGAAGCGCGAACGCGCTCGGGTGCATGTTGAAATTCTGTTTGAAAGAAAAGAGTGGCCGGACAAATTCCTCTACACTGATGTCCCGGCTGGATCCGGAAAAGCGGGGCAGTTCAAGCTGTTCTGATCCGGTCCCGGATAACTCAGATCCTGTATTCCGCAACGCTGCTGAACAGAAAATCCGCGTCGTGATATTCCGCTTCGCTGGAAAGGTGCTCGAGCCGTGTTCGCCAGAGTATCGTCGTCCGGAAAGCATCGCGATCGGCTTGCCGTTCGCATGGGACTTTACGAACTCCATGCATCCGCAATGAAAAAAATGCCGCGGGGTGCGAACGTATTTGAATCGCGCATCCGTGAATTGCTCGAAAAACGGCTTTGGGCGTGTCGTCCACGGGGTGTCGGACAAGATCGATTTCCACGAAATCAGCAAATGTCTGCTTCAGGATAGACCGAACGGCATAGGGAAAGATCGCTCCGATTGTATGTAGGAATGACGATACTGAAATAAGGCGTACCCAATTGCTTTCCTCCGATTGATTATCTACAAGGCTGAAATCCAAACCAGCTTTGACTCCATTTTTTCCAACTTCACTTTTGGCTTTCAACACACAGTCGTGAGTCATCAGGTATTTCCACTCGGCATAGCGGCCGACGCGTACGATTCCCATACTGTCCAGAAATGAATTGACGATCTGGGCGCCGCTTTCGATTGTGATCGTAGATCACCTGTCCCCAGGGAACATAGCGCATGTTGGTGGAAATGATCGCGCCCTCGTTCCTCGATCATCCCATTTCGAGCATTTCCTCTTTGACCCTGCGGAGCCGTTTCCTCGCGATCCGTGGGCAGCGGGCGGTCGCTTTGCCGAACCGCAGACCTCGACAGACATGCCGGTGCATCCCGGCGGGGCGTTGTGTGGAGACATTTTCGGTGATGGTGATCGGGTGCTGATGCCTGTCTTCGTCGTATATGTACACCCAATGGTGCTTTAGTTTCGACGGATGTCGAACCATGAAATCGACGAGCCACAATTGCGTGGTTTGAGCTGTTCTGCAGCCTCGCGCACTTTGTCAGCCGCATCCTCAGAAGCATCTGATGAGCACAGGTAATGGGAGGCGTGTTGACCAGGCTTTCATAATCCGTCTGAAAACCGTCGGCAAACATGAGGTGCCGCTTGCCGAGTTGATCCGCTCCATCGTTTTCCGTATTCGATCCACGCCCCGTCGGCAAGCTTGGTCACAAAGGGAAGGAAGCCTCCGCGCCTGAGGAGGTAACGAAATCGCTTCACCCAGTAAATTAAGTTGCCGAAGGCGGCCCTTTGTAGCCGCCTGACGTCGTCGACGCTGGGATAATAGATCCGCGCCCCGATCCAGTCGGTCCCCAGATTCGCCGGTTCGGAACCCCAGTACTTGCAGTATAAGCCGCGGGAAAAGTGTCGGCGAGAAAACCTTACCAGAAAGCTTGATAGAGCCATTCTTCATAGGTTGTCGGCCTCTTGAGTTCGTGGGACCGCGCTTCCAGAAAACTTTCGAGACATTGTGTTCTCAACGGTTCCAGAACCACCGTGAGATTGGACTGGGCCCGGATGCTCATTCCAGTGACCGCGATAGTAGTTGGTCACTTCCGGCGGGCGTTCCTCGAACTCGCCGTTCACACCATCCCGCGAACAATTGTTTGTATTCACTGTCCGTGAAAGGACATGGGGCCGTGTAATCAGAAATTGAAAACCGTCGCTGGAAGCTGAAAATGTGGCCCGCCGTAGTGAGCCTTCGCCTCATAGATCCGGCACCGGTCGTGGCCAATGTGAAACGCGGGTGCTCAGGCCGGATATCCCGCACCTAGAACTGTCACATCCCTCATCAGGTTTCCTCGCTAAATATTGATCGAACTTACTCGACAATCCGCAACAGGCCTGCTCCAGCAGAGCGTCTGCAGCGCGTTTGAGAATGACAGCCTAGGCGATCGATATGTCGAAGGCTGTTGGCGCCGTCTGAAATTGAGCACCCAAAGCAGAGAGGAAGCTCCTGGACGCCTCCGTCCCTGGGCCCTCCCATCATCCGATAAAGGCCGCGTTTGCCCAACTGCGGTTCGCACATCGGATTAAATTCAAGTATCCTGTTGTTTTCCAGAACTTGAAAGTCGACAGACACCGGGTAAATGATTCGGCAGATTTTCGGGCGGATGAAACCCAGGTTCTGCCAAAGTTGTGGTATTCAGCGAATTCACCGTGAGGCGTCGGAAAACAGCCGACGGGAAGATTAATCCCCGACGGTAGTATTGTCGCTCGTCGTGTCCGTAAGGATCGAATTCCCTCACATCGAAGGCGGTTCCGGAATTCTTCAACACGTTAATCGCGGCGGCGCGATCGACTTCCGCGTTGCCTTGCCGGCTCTTTTGTACGTGGTGCCCTCGTCTCCCAGGTCGACCAGCACAAGTCCGTGCTTGATCCACCTGAGAGAGTGCAGAAAGCGTTTGATTTCGATGCAGCCATGCGTGGAACCGATGCTTCCGGGAATGAAGAGAAAACGGTACAGTATCGGCGCGTGATCCGAGCCAGGGATCTGGCGAGGCAGTGCGGCGACGCGTTTCCCGAGAAGGTTGTCGTTGCACAGCGATGGATGGCAGACATGACAGGATATGAGCACCTCATCGGAAGAACCCCTGCGAGATAACACTCGCCGTAGCTCAAAAGCTGCCGGGCTCCAGCGACAGATCGATCATAACGTCGTAGTCCCCGTCGTCGAGCTGCAGCAGGTTCAGTGGCGCATACAGAAGCCCAGCTTTCCGCTGTAGTAGCTGGTACGGTACGGAATCCAGTCCGGCGAATCCGGCAGCGCGTGAAGATGTATTTCTTCAATTCCTGCAACGGCATTTTCGCCTTGACCGGAACTGCTGTAGTTGACCACGTGCAGATTGGATTTTTGAAAATCAACAACCCGTTCTCCCCACTAAAAGGATTCTTGGTCAGGCGTCACCGATATTCCACTCTTTCAGGGATGGACCAGTCAAAATACGGCCGTCGGTCGGAACTTCGTGAATGACCAGTGGAATTTCGCGCCCTAAGATTTTAACGTGTCCCTCAAACCCTTGCCGCTGATGCTGCGGCAAATCGGATAGAGTTCGGCGACGACGTCGCCGTTCACGGCCGATGACCTCCGCTTTCACGTCCTTGATGAAGTTCGTCAAATCCACGCCTAAGTTCCTTAAACGCAAATCCGGATGACGGCGATCCTGATCGGATATCACCACCACGTCGATGGGCCAGGAGATACCGAATGCCGGATCGTTTACCGCCGCCCTGCCAGCTCCCGGGCGCATAGAATTCCGACATCTGGTAAAACACTTCCGTGTCGTCCCTCAGAGTGATGAAGCCGTGAGCGAATCCTTCGAGAATGTACAGCATCCGCCGATTGTCCGCGCTATCAGTTCCGCGTCCCATTGCTTGAGCGTCGGGCTGGCGGGCCGCAGATCGATAATAACGTCGTGATCCACTCCCATCTTGATGTAGATACGGCACACTTCCTCGAATGGAGCCGCCTGGTAGTGCATGCCGCGCATCGTGCCCCTGGTCCTGTTGAACGAGATATTGCACTGCGGCCACTCGGGCTCGAGGCCATATTCCTGGCTTTCCCGTTGGCACCACGTCCGGGCGAAAAACCCGCGCTCATCCTCGCGGCGCTCGGATCGATTGTGAATGATCCCTTCAATTTCGTTTCAGCAAATCTCTGTTTTTGGCTGGGCGCTTCGCTTACAAGACGATTTTCCGACAATGAGGCTTCAGCATATCCGCTCGTCGAATTGCACTCGATTCCCCGCAGCCTCTGTAACGACATGAACGTCTCTTTGTGACCAGTTTCTGTGCCGCTGCGATTTAAAGATGGCTGGATAAGGTGATTCGCGCGATTCGGCAGACGGACTTATCAAGGTATGAAGACGTTCCGGATGACCGAGGTCGCCGTCATGCCCAGGAATCTCATATTCCAGGATGCAGTGATCCCTGAACGCGTTCAGACCAATTCTGAAATCAGCCTGTGATCCTGATGCAAATCCTTTCCATGATGGGTAAAAATCAGGTCGGGGCTTCTCGACTCACCTGATGGACGTACTCTTTGATTTCGCTGCCATTCTTGTAGGGAAAAAGCTGTCAGCGAAACTCTGAATCGAGATGGTCTTGTGTTTCAGAGGTTTTCAAAATCGCCTGCGCGCGCGCAGCGCCTCCACCGACGCTCGGAATTGGCACTGAACACGACCCATCGGACGAGGAGATTTCCACGATAGTCTTCGATCAACCGCAACGGCGTACCGCCGCATCCGATTTCGATGTCGTCGCAGTGGGCACCCAGGCAAAGTATTTTGACAGAGGTCTTATTCTTGCCGAGGAACGCCAGTTGGAGCATCGGGCTATTAGCGTCGCGCAGGCATTTTACGCAAGATTTGGCTGACGCCGGAGTCGAGAAGGCTCGATGCCCGAGTCGTTCTTCCATACCTGCCCGCCAGTGCCGCTGGTATACATGTCTTCACGTTGCTTGTCAGCAGAAGGTATCCATGCATGCCCAAAACCCATCGTACTTGTACGTCGCCAGCTGACCTTCCGAGGATCAGTCTCCTGGCGGCTTTTTCACCGGTTCCAGGACTCATCGTCAGATAATCGAAGTGCCTTCTTGAACATAACCACCGTTGATACGGAGGTTTGAGCCCTGCGTATCCTTGATGGCAGTGACGGTTCCGCCATTTAACTTCACCCGAAACGGTGTAGGCTGAGATTGAGTTTTGACGTTCTGCCAGATGTCGCGATTTTCACGCTTTTCTGTGGTGGAAATTCACGGAATGGGAAGAGGCACATCGCTGAGGCCGTCACTATAGTTGGCGAGAAATTCGTCCTCTCCTTTCAAAAATTTTGCACGGCTTTGGCCTTTGGGCAATGTTGGACTTCAGCGCCCAATATGAACAAATGGATTGGCAGTTCTGGATGTCGCTGTTCAAAAGTTCAATGAATTCTTTTGCCCGCCGTTGGACAGGATGAAATCGTTGGACGTGGTTTCGCTGTAGGTCAGAAAGTACTGTTTGATCGCACTCGGCCTGATATCCAAGACACAGGATGGAAATTTACATAGCCGTAATAGGCGTAATATTTCATCACGTGCCATAGGATCAGCATCAGTGCCGATTTTCACTCAACAGTTTCGGCGTATTGTCCGCGTGATCTTTTTCAGCCTCATGCCGAGGAACCTGCAAAGGCAGATGCGACTTTCATAGACAATCCTTTCTGAATTCCATCGACGCTTCCTGCTGCTGCGCTACCTCTGCAACACCGGCGCCGTGTAAACCCACTTCGGGATCGGAACCACAAACTGGCCGCCCCATTCGCCAGCGTACATCATCCCAGTTCACGTGATCGTCCTTGAGATTCAGGGAAGGATGAGAACATAATCAGGCTTACAGGCTTTACCTTGATTTTGTCCGGATGGTAAATGGGGATATGGACTCCGGGCATAAATGCCCCTAACCATTGCGGACTGAGGTCAGCGGCGTAGTCGATGAAGTCCCGCGCGCACGCCACAGTAATTCAGAAGCGTTACGCCTTTGCGACCAACGCCAGCAACAGCGCGACATCGTCACGCCTTCTCGTTTGGCTCGAATCAAAAACTCGAGAAGCTTGCGCTTTGTTTCTTTGACTTTTCATCAAATGAAAGGGTAAAGTCTGCCCAGGCGGGTAGCTCCGGCATGCTTCGCGCGCTTTCAATCCCCTGGCGTCCTCGCCCGCGGCACGAAGAAATCCTCAGTGTGACGCGCATAGGTCTCAAAGATCCGCCATGGGTCGGTACTTCTTCGACGTCGTAAAGCGTAAAGACCATCTGCGCTGCAAACGAGTCTCAGCCGTGGTGAATGGAAGTGAAAGTCATTCATGATGAACGATACATCAAACTGGTTTATTGTCAGATCCTTCATGAGATGTGGAAATTCCATGGTGATCGTGCGCGGGGCTTGAGGAGTATCTTCATGCCGTGGACGAAATCGTTCAAGTCGGGCACATGGGCCAGAACGTTGTTGCCCAACAGCAGGTCAGCCTGGACGCAAATCCGATACCAGCTGGCGGGCGGTCTCTCGAAAAATTTCACCAGGGTTGAATGCCTCTCGACGGCGACCTTGGCGACATTCGCAGCCGGTTCGATGCCAAGCGCGTTGATCCCCGCGGCGACGGCGAAGTTGCGGGTAGTGGCCGTCATTGCCCGCGATCTCGATGACTCGGCTCGTCCGATTGAAGCCAGAAATCATGCACAAACCGGTATGTCCGCATAGTTTTTCGCCATGTTGAAGCGTCTCAGTACGAGGAAAAGTACGCGTAGTCGCTGAAAGATGTGAGCCGGGCTCTCGAACTCCTCGAGTTGAACGAGGGAAACACTTTTCCGCATAAGCAATGAAGAGGTAGAAGGCTCCATTTGATGGAGTTGTGAAGGCTCCAAGCGGCCGCAAGCAAGCTGATGCGACATATACGAGGTCTGAAGGCTGAGGCTGATCCCGCAAAACCGACACCCCATATCGAAGGCGTCAACTGAGCAATACGTAACT
>ERZ1370068.9081-contig-7886_pt1 | contig 70608 bp, 92 predicted proteins | sample MGYA00561227_ERZ1370068 | MGnify/ENA primary metagenome ERZ1370068 (study PRJEB38410, sample SAMEA6850437) | metagenome | study: Metagenomic assessment of the ecological functions of the soil: analysis of the soil microbiota associated with the...
AGTATGCTTCGTTCAGTTTACGTATTGCTTTCCGCTTCCACCAGTACCTTCATCACCAAGATGGAGGCGTGCGATGTCGAAACGCCTTTCCACGGCGACCGGTTCCCGATCAGCGTGATTGCAAGATCCACCGATGACTGAAACCAGTACCATTGCCCGTGGCTGACCCCTGGGGCGTGAAGTGGATACAGAAGTTCGCTTCCACGGGAACGTTCCTCGAGGCCTGCAGCACTGCTGGAAGGCGGGTGATGGGAGTTCAGTTCATCGGAGATATTGCAAGCGAATTCACAGGCAATATGTACGTTGCTGACACGGGCAACGGCCGCATACAAGTTCGGCTCCGCCGCTGCTCATCGCCCATGCCGGCACGGACTGAACCATTGGAATGCGCTGGCGCTCTCACTCCGTTTCCCTGGATGGCACGGCTTTACTACGCCTGGTAGCGGAACAATCTCCTCTTACACACATGGAAAGGAGTAACCACTCTCGGCACCGGTGCTACGCTGGCTATCTCTCTGCCGTCCGGCTTATAACATCACGCTGACGGTAATGGACACCGGCAGGCTCGATTCCGACGATGTAGTTATCAACATCGTCGATACGACAGCGCCACTGTGATCACCGTCACCGGTGACAACCCGCTAACGGTCGAATGTCACACCAGCTTCTCCGATCCAGGTGCAACGGCCACCGACGGATGCGCCGGCAGCGTGCCACGCCCCGTCGGGTACCGTTGATGCCAACGTGCCGGGTAGCTACACCATCACTTACTCGGCCACTGATGGCGCTAACCCGGCAACGGCTACACGCACGGTGAATGTTGTTTGATACCACAGCGCCCATCATTTCTTGCCCGGCAAAACGTCGTTTGCCATGCTGCCGCTGAATTCGATGGCGACTTCAATGGCCGTGACTTATCCATAAGCGACGGCCACTGATAGTTGTTCCTCGAGTGTGACTGTTAACGGTAGTCCGGCATCCGGATCGATCTTCCCAGTCGGAACGACAATGGTGAACGCCACAGCGAGTGACAGCACTAATGCCTCGAATTGTAAGCTTCACTATAACTGTGCTCTACAACTTCGCCGGAGTTCTTCCCGCCCATTAACAACCAACCGATAGTCAACGTAGTAAATGCCGGCAGGGCCGTTTCCCGTGAGGATTCAGCCTGAGCGGCTACAAGGGGCTCGATATTTTCCGGCTCCCAATTCCCCCGCTTCAAGGTCAGATCGTTTGCAACTCATCTGATCCCGCAGTCACTTTGCAGGATACGGTGACGGCGGGCGGCGATAACCTCAGCTACGACGCCTCCGCCGACGTATATCGTCTGGAAGACAGACGCTTCGTGGGCCGGGACGTTCGTCAGTTAATTGGTGCAGTTGAATGATGGAAGCATTCACCGCGCGGACTTCAGGTTCAAGTGAGTCACTCAAGCGATTTGCTGGGACCGCGGGCGTCCACGCGCAATGAGCGCGGCCGCGCAGAACAAACCCGAGGACGCTGGTTTTCAAAAACAAGCGCCCCCAGTTGCGCTATCCAGTTTGGCCTTTCAGTTAATCTCCGTTCGCGCGCCATAGCTTGCGACCTTGCGTCTGGACTAGCCGGCAGCCTCGCACGTATGCTACCGCCTGATGCAAGCCAGCGTTACAAGTGGGTCGCCAACCAGGATAAAGGGCCAATCACACGTCCGCGAACTCTCGCCGAATAAAAGACAGAGTCTTGCTCGAGGGCTTTGAGAAGGTCGGCATTGTTGCGGCCGCGGCCCTCGACCATGAGCGCAATCAATTGAGCGAATGGCTCGGGCGAGGCTATCACGGCGACATGAGCTGGATGGCGCGCGAACCTGAAGATGCGCGCGGATCCGCGTAAACTTTTTCCCGCCGCGCGCTCTGTCGTTGTTGTCGCCAATAAACTACTACTCACCTGCTGCGCACATACTACTGATCCAGCAACAGGTAAAGTTTCCCGCTATGCCTGGGGCGACGATTACCACGAAGTCGTCGGCGCGAAAGCTTCGCTCGCTGCTCGCGTGCGATTCAGGAGGAGGTTCCGGAGGCGGAAGGAAAGTTTGCGTTGACATCCAACCGATGATGGATAAAGCGTGGGCTGCGCGCGCGGGGCTGGGCTGGATTGGCAAACACACAAATCTGATAACAACTGAATACGGCTCCTGGGTTTTTATCGGCGAGTTGCTGCTGAATCTCGACCTCGAGTACGACACGCGAACTCGTCGCGGATCCACTGCGGCAGTTGCACGCTTTGCATCGATGCCTGCCCGACACAAGCGATTACCGAACCCTACGTGGTTGACTCAAACAAGTGCATTTCCTAGCGCGACGATCGAGCTGCGCGATCCGGAACTGCCGCAGCCGGTTACTGAAAATCTTGAAGGTTGGTTTTACGGCTGCGACATCTGTCAGGACGTTTGCCCCTGGAATCGCTTTGAGCAGGCGACGGACGAGGCTGCGCTTTCTACCGCGCGAGGGAAACGTCAACGCTCCCTCGCTGAAGGTGCTGGAGAGCTGACTCCGGAAGACTTACGCTGAGCGCTTTCCGCGGTAGCGCAATGAAGCGCGCCAAACTTTCCGGACTGCAGCGCAACGCGCGGGCGCTATCAGACTGGAGGACAAAATCTCGAGTCAGCGCTGAAGCCCGCCATCCCGACCCCGAGATTGTTTGCAGTTGAGTCTGGCTGATCCTGATTTGCATGCGCTTCAAGCCGGGACATTAGTCAGACGTCAACGTCACGAATCCTCTCAGGTCAGGAAGGGCTTGCCCGCGCTCTTATGAGGTAGCAGTCTGTGCTAGCTTTTGTAACCACTCCCCACTTGGTTTATCGTCAACCAAGAATTCAAAACCATCAACTCAATCGAGGACCAAATTAAATGAGGCTGCTCATCCTGCTCGTGATCTCTCTGTGCCACTCATGTTTTGGTTCTTTCAGTTCAGTCATTGCCCAGGAGCCGAAGACCCCCGCCGACCTGCGCAAGCTGGCCGACGACTATTACACCTGGCGCAACCAAAACTATCCCGGTCGCGTCGAGTGATGCGCGGACTGCACACCTGGGACAACAAACTGACTGACTACGCGCTCTCCGCGGTGCTGATGCGGCGGCTGCACGTGAAGGAAGTGCTCGCGAAAGTGCGCGGCCATGCAAACGGCCAACTGGAGCAAGGACGATCGGATCGATTGGCTGCTGTTTCGCGCGCAACTCGACGGCATCGACTTCTTCAACCGGGTGATCGATTTCGAAGCGAGCGATCCGCAAACGTACGTCAACGAGTGCAGCAACGGCATCTTCTCGCTGTTGAAGAAGGAGTACGACACGCCGCGCAATCGCGCGCTCGCGGCAACTGCGCGGTCTCAAACAAATGCCCTTCGTGATTGAGCAGGGCAAGGGCAACCTCGACCAAGCCGGTGCGGCTTTACGCACAACTCGCGATTGACTCGGCGCGATCGATTGACAGCCTCTTCAACGACAGCTTGATGACGCTCGCCAAAGACATGTCGCCGGCGGAAAGAAGCGAGCTGATGAAAGCGCGCGATGCGGCGCTGGTCTCGATTCACGGCTTTGCTGACTGGCTGGAAAAGCGTTTGCCGGGAATGGTGCCCTTCAAACCGATGGGCGAGGAGAACTACAACTACCTTTTGAAAAACGTTTACCTGCTGCCGCTGGACGCGAAGCAGGTTGAGATGTTGGGCCAGGCCGAGCTGGGACGTTATCGCGCGCTCGAGTCATGGTTGCCGGATCCATCGCTGGCAGATCCAAATCCCGGCGCGCAGCGCAAACGTGCCGAAGGATCAGCAAGCGTTTCTGAAAGCCTACGAAAGCCGCGAGGCGGAGATGATCAATTTTCTAAAGACGAATCAATCTCGTCACCCTGCCGCGCCTACCTCGGCCGGTTTGAAATCCGCCAGCTGCCTGAGGCGTTCAAGCCAACCAGTCCCGGCGGCTTCATGAATCCGCCCGGCGTTTACGACAAGGACGACAGCGGCTTCTATTTCATACCCACTTACAATCCGCAGTCGAAGAACTTTTACATTCGCGCCGCGATCGAAGACCCGCGACCGATCCTCGGCCACGAAGGAATTCCCGGCCACTTCCTGCAACTCTCAATCGCGAATCATCTGAAAGACGAGATTCGCCGCCAGCATGGCGACGGCGTGTTCGTCGAAGGTTGGGCGCTCTACGGCGAAGAGATGCTGATGCGTACCGGACTTTACCCAAACAACTCGCCGGGCGCAGGCGCAGATACTTCGGCTGTCGCGCTATCGCGCCGCGCGCATCGGCGTTGACGTGAACCTGCACACCGGCAAATGGACTTTCGATCAGGCCGTGAACTACTTCATGGAAGCCGGCGGGTTGGATCGTGAGTCCGCGACCGGCGAAGCGGCGGGCGCGGCCGCGAGTCCGACGCAGAAGATCACCTACATGGTCGGCAAGTGGCAGATCATGCGCCTGCTGGGAAAGTATCGCGACAAGCAGGGCGCAAACTTTCGCCTCGGCCAGTTTCACGACGACCTGATCAAGAATGGCAGCCTGCCGCTGTCGGTGGTTGAGTGGATCCTGCTGGATGATTCGTCGTCGCTGGATCAGGCGCTGAAGTGAACGCTTCACAAAAGTAATTTTTATAGTCCAAACGACGTGGGGCGTCATCCGGGTGAACAGAACCGGAGCGGACGGCTGAAAAAGAGTAGAAGATCCGACCGTTATCATTCAGTCACGTCCCGCTTCACGGACTGCAAATCCTTCCAGCTTTTCACCCCAGCGGTGAACTGCTGGGCTACTATCATTCGTCCGCCTTGCCGGACACGAATGAGCTTACTTTTTCTGATATTCACATTTAAGAACCCACTGGCAATGGCTCGGGGATCAACGCCTTCGGCTTGAATCACGACGACAATCCGAGGACACCTCCGGGTCGACTTGAAAGATCCATTTCGCGGTGGGCGTAGTATCTCCTCGCGCTGCGCCTCTCTTTGAGATCAGCGGTGCGCAACTCGGTTGACCGACAGCTTCAGTTCCAGTTTTCTGATCCAGAGAGACAAGCCGTGCGTGTATGTTGAAAAGCACAATCCAGATTTCGCAGAAAACTCGCGCCACACAATATTACCCAGGAGAAGAATTCCTACGCCGCCGGCTACGTAATACCAGCCAAGCTCTCTGGGAATGTTGGCTTCAAAGAGGCGCATGGCAGCCCAACCCGCCAAACCAATCCCGCCGGCCGTCAGGGCCAGGAAGCCAAGAAAGTAGACAGTCTTGACGAAAGGGCTGGTGATGCATTTTTGAAACGAGAAATAATCTGACATTCGACAAATCCTCCTTAGAATTTCGGCTGAATCAATTGGACGCGCGGGCGTCTTGCCGTCTCCATGCTTTTTCGGTAAGGAGGCATTTAACCAGAACTGCGCCTGCACTTCCCTATAGGTTTTCCACTATTTCGATTCTAAATTTCACCCATCTTTCGTAACTGTTGATGCTGATGGGTAGGCTCGGCTTTCCCATGCTCTGGATGACAACTGATGAGCGCGTTTGCTACCTTGACCTGCCCACTCTGAGCTGCGGTGTAGAAGGGGACTCGTCGTAATGGCCCTGTTCAAGTATCTCCTAACCTTAGCGGTGACGCTTGTCGTCGTTCAATCGCCGGTTCTGGCCCAGGGTTCGGTGCGGGACTACCGCCGCGCTCACGAACATGAAATCCTTAGCGAATTTATCGAGCTGCTCGCCATCCCGAATGTCGCGAGCGATCGCGAAAACATTCGCCGCAATGCCGCTGCCATCATGACAATGATGCAGCGACGCAAACTCGCGCCGCGGCTGCTCGAAACATCTGATCCCTACAGTGCCTCCGGTCGTCTATGGTGAATGGAAAACCCCTGGCGCCACGCGCACGCTCATTTTCTATGCACACTACGACGGCCAGCCGACCGACCCGCGACAGTGGAGCGGAACTCTGCCCTGGCAACCGGTGCTTCGCAGTGCAGCGTTGGAGGCAGGCGGAAAGATTCTGTCCGCGCCAAGAGCAGATGAGACCATCAACCCCGAGTGGCGTCTCTACGCTCGTTCCTCCGGCGATGACAAAGCCGGAGTCATGGCGATCCTATGCGCTTTCGATGCGCTCATTGCTTCAGGAGTGAAACCAACAGCCAACCTCAAGTTTTTCTTTGAAGGAGAAGAAGAAGCGGGCTCACCGCACCTCGGCGAAATACTTCAACAAAACAAGCAACTGTTGCAAAGCGATGCGTGGATCATCTGCGACGGCCCGGTCCGCCAATCCGGTCGTAAACAAGTAGTGTTCGGCGTTCGTGGCGATACCAACGTCGACATAACGGTTTATGGCGCGAAGCGGCCGCTGCACAGCGGGCACTATGGAAACTGGGCGCCGAACCCAGCTTTGATCCTCACTAAACTTCTCGCCTCCATGAAGGACGACTCAGGCCGCGTAACGATCTCCGGCTGGTACGACAACGTCGAACCAATCGGCGCAATTGAGCGCAAAGCAATCGCCGAAGCTCCACAATATGATGACACTCTCCGCGGCGAACTGGGACTCGCGCGCACCGAGGGACAGGGTAAGAGCCTGCTTGAATTGATTAATGAGCCGTCGCTTAACATCAATGGCATCGGTAGTGGCGACGTCGGCGCGCTCGCTCGCAATGTTATTCCTCCCACGGCGACGGCGGTGCTTGATTTGCGATTAGTGAAAGGCAACGACCACGCGCGTCAGGTTCAACTCCTCATCGCCCACATTCGTAAACAGGGTTTCTATATTACCGATCGCGATCCGACCGATGAAGAGCGCCGCCTTCATCCTTTGATTGCTCGTGTGACCGCGCGCCCGGGCGGCTATAACGCCGAGCGCACGCGAATGGATCTGGACGTCTCGGTGGCGCTGGTCGCAGCCGTACAATCAACGTCCCAGGAAGTGATTGTTAGATTGCCAACGGCGGGAGGCAGTCTTCCGCTATCGGTTATCACCGCGAACCTATCCACAGTGACAATGACTGTGCCAATTGCCAACTACGATGACAATCAGCATGCCGAGAACGAGAATCTGCGCGTGCAGAATCTGTGGGACGGCATTGAAACGATGGCCGCGATCATGACGATGAAGTGAGCCACGAAAAGAAGCGAACTAACACGGAACTGACCTTGGTGATTTCAGTCCGCAAGCGGACGAATGAAGTAGCCCAGCAGTTCACTGCTGGGACAAGAGCTGAAGGAATCTTAGTCCGTGAAGCGGACGGCTGAACGATAACAACTAGCTCCTCAACCCTTTCAGCCGTCCGCTTCACGGACTTCATCTCGGTCTCCAGCCACGCCCAGCGATAAATCGCTGGGCTACTTTCATTCGTCCGCTCTGCGGACTGAACCTACTCACTGTGCAAAATCCGTTATTTAGTGTATTCGTGGATCGTAGTCCGCACTTTCAGCGGGCGCTACGGTTACAGAAACGCCTGCATGTGGGCGATTACCGCGTCGGGCTGTTCCTCCTGAGGAATATGGCCGGCGAGATTGATTTGCTCCAGGCGCGAATTTGGTATCGCTGCCTTCAGCCTCTGACCTATCAGTAACGGTATAACGCGATCGTCCTCACCCCACAAGATCAAGGTCGGAACTGAAATCGTCGGATACCCGTTGATGTATTGCTGGATATCTTTCGGTATCGCACCCTTGCCGATTTCCAGCAGCGCATGCCTCCCACCCGGTGAAGCGAGCGGTCCCGCATAGGCGTCGACTTGCTGCTGAGTGATATTCGCGGGATTGTAATACGACTTCTTGAGCACCATTTTGATTTGTGTCTTTGCGGGCAACAAGTGAACGGACAACCACCCGATAATGGGAGTTCTAAGTAGCTTCAGAAACAGCGGCAGATGATCGGGATAACCGCCGGCGTCGATTAAGACAAGTTTCGACAAGCGAGACGGATTCTCTGCGCAGAGTCTCATGGCAACCAGGAGGGAGACCGCCCCGCCGTAAGAGTTTCCCACCAGCGTCAAATTTTTTAGATCGTGCTCGAGAATAAACTGGTGGATAAGATCGCCTTGTTCGATGATGGAATAGTGATCGTCATCAGGTTTAGGCGATTTGCCCTCACCCCTGAAGTCAATGAGGATCACCTGATGCCCCTCTGAAAACGGCGCCACCATGTAACGCCAGGAAAAGGTGCTGCCGCCAAGGCCATGCAAAAACAGCATGGGATCACCGTTGCCATACGACTCGCAGTAAAGACCGGTTTGACTGGTGCAGGGGTTTGAACTCATCGCACGAATGCTCCTTTTTGTCCGCAGAGTGGGGCGCCTGTAAGTGTAGGCTCTGACGAGGTGCGCCTTTCGGTGGACCATGATAACTCTAATGACAGCCTGCGTCATTAGAGTTATCACCGTCGAGGCTGTTTGATAGTGGTGTCGGCCGGCGTGGGGAGTAAACTACCCTTTGAAAACAGAAGAGCCGGGCACTTGGAATTCTCCAGGGAGACTAGACAATGATTAAGGGAAGTGAAAAACGAAAAGCCGACCATCCGATCGCCAATATTTTTCTGGATCGCTGGTCGCCTCGCGCCATGACCGGTGAGCCTATTGCCCAGGAAGATCTAATGGTGTTGTTTGAGGCGGCGCATTGGGCGCCTTCCTCCTACAACTACCAGCCCTGGCGCTTTTTGTATGCGCGCCGCAGCAGCGAACATTGGCAAACATTTTTTGATCTCATGGTCGAGTTCAACCAAAGCTGGGCCATAAATGCAGCAGCCCTCGTAGTCTTCATCTCGCGCACTCATTTTGATTTCAATGGCGAACCGGCTCCCACTCATTCGTTCGATACCGGCGCCGCCTGGGAGAATCTGGCGCTTCAAGGTTCACTCAGCGGCTTAGTGGTGCACGGCATGCAGGGATTTGATTACGAACGAGCACGTACCGCATTGTGTATTCCGGAAGGATTTCAGGTAGAGGCCATGTGTGCGTATCGGTAAGCCGGCTGATCCGGCGACTCTATCTGAAGCCTTGCGATCTAAAGAAACACTCAGCGACCGTCGAAAACTGGAGGAGACTATCTGCGAAGGTCCGTTTTGTTTCTAGGTCGTTTTCAAAGGCTTCGAAGCGGAAGATCAAATCCACGGATGGCCACTGATAAGAAAACTAGCGCTGCGGTAAAGGGCTGTAGCCCGGCTAATTCCATTGCGCGTCTGTCGCCGTTGCACTAACCTCCCAGTCAATGTGCCTACTACATTTCCTCGGCGGAGCGTTCAATCATGAGCCCGAGCAGTTGAACGATAGCTTGAACCCAAAAGCTTCAGACTTGATCAAACGGGCTTTCGAAGATGTTGACGCGGAGCGCCTGATGAACCACCACACTCATATTGCCGGGATCGGCACGAGCAATACAGGGGCGTTTATTAACTCCAGGATGCGCAGCTGGGCCCATCCGTTTCATCACCTGAAATTCAAAGTCTACTTAAGCGCTGCGGGCGTGGATGATGTTGAGAATGCAGACGCCCAACTCGTGCAACGGCTTGCTGGGCTCATAAAACACATCCCGCATCATGGCAAACATCGGCTGCTGGCTTTTGACAAGAACTATCGTCCGGACGGCTCGGTGAATGTTGAGAAGACCGAGTTTTATGTGCCAAACGAGTATGTTTTCTCCCTGGCCCAGCAGAATCCTGACCTCTTCATTCCCAGCATCTCCGTGCATCCTTACCGGCCCGACGCGCTTCAGGAGTTGGAGAAGTGGGCCCAACGCGGCGCCCGCATCGTGAAGTGGTTGCCAAATGCAATGGGGATTGATCCTGCAGATCCTCGCTGCGATCCGTTCTACGAAAAGATGTGTGAGCTTAATCTGATCCTGCTGAGTCATGGCGGCGAGGAAAAAGGCTGTGCAGACAAAGAGGACCAAAAACTTGGTAATCCGTTGCTGTTGCGCCGCGCTCTCAATCATGGAGTTAAAGTAATAGTCGCCCACTGTGCGGGACTGGGTCAGAACGAGGATCTGGATGACCGCGACAAACGAAGCCAGCCTAACTTTGTTTTGTTTATGCGCTTAATGGACGACAAGAAATATGAAGGTCTGGTCTTCGGTGAGATCTCGGCAATGACGCAGTTCAATCGCTGTAGCACGCCGCTGGCTACGATCCTCGAGCGCGAAGATTTGTACGAACGTCTGGTTAACGGCGGCGATTATCCTCTGCCTGCCGTCAATATTCTGATTCGCACCGGCACTCTCGTGAAGAAGGGTTACATTACCGCCGATGAACTACAGTCTTTAAACAAGATCTACGACTACAATCCACTACTCTTTGACTTCGTGCTGAAGCGAACTATCAAGTTGCCGGCGACTCGGAAGCGTCTTCCCGGTTCAATCTTCATGACCAATGCGAGGTTGGGTGCTTAGTGAGCGAGTCGAGCCGCGAAGTGTAATGAGGTCAGTACCCCACGCGGTAGCGGGTGGGTCTCTCGATTGGCGATTGTCAATTGCCGATTTCGGATTGGCGTCTGGCGATAAGCCAATTGGTAATCGTAAATCGGATCCAAAATCCGGAGACCCACCAGCTACCGCGTGGTGGTACTGACCTCATCCTCATCGCCGGTGGCAATGAGGGATGTTGCGTTTCTGCCGGTGCCTGTCCTAGTCTAGCTTGCATATTTTTAGTTCGAAATTCAGTTGCTGGATTGTTCAGGGGCACCCTGAAGAGGAGAACGCATAATGACTCCGATTCGCATTCTTATGCAGACCACCATTCCCTTTGCTGAAGACGACTGGCACATTGGCAGGTTCTCCCTGTTGAGAGATGAACTGGCCGCTCTCAAGGACGACGCAGGTAACGCCTTATGCGAGGTGACCACACGCAATCGTGAGTCAGACGCAGCGGGCAATGATCCGATCGCTTAGTACACTTGATACTGACGGATTTCAACGAGCTGTGGCTATTTGCAATTGATATGGGCGACGGTCTAACCGTTACCGACTGTCAGGGCATTACCCGTTTCCGGCAGCGTGGCGGCGGCATCATGGCGACGCGAGACCACGAAAACCTCGGTACGTCTTTGTGCACCCTGGGAGGTATTGGCCGTGCCCACTTCTTTCACTCCAAAATCCAGAGCCCGACGCTTCGCGTCATGTTCCTGATGATCCATTCAACAGCTCGATTTCCTGGCCCAACTATCATTCCGGCGCCAACGGCGACTATCAAAAGATCAAGGCGGAAGTTTCCCATGAATTGTGCGCAGTCCCGCCTCGCCCCAGGGCGTCATCGAGTTCTTTCCCGCTCATCCGCACGAGGGGCAGTCGGCGTCCCGGATGGTGAAGAGCAGGCGCACGTCATCGCCACCGGCAAAAGCGAGACTACCGGGCGCCCGTTTAATCTGGTGGTAGCTTTTGAAAGCTCCGTTGATGACCACGGCAATAAGCTTGGACGCGGCATCGCCGAATCCAGCTTTCATCACTTTGTGGATTACAACTGGGACACCGAGATGGGTTGTCCAAGTTTTCTTATTGAGGCGCCGGGCGACGGCTACAAGCGAAACCCGCAAGCGCTGCAAGATATCAAGACGTATGTCGGCAATGCGGCGCGTTGGCTTGCCGGCAAGTGACTGAATCGAAACTGAGCAATTGAACACTCAACAATGGTTGGACAAAAGCCAAGTTGAATCTTTGTCTAGTCAATCGATTCTAATGTGATGACGCATCCCCTTTCAAACCCGCGCTTTGCCGACGACATCAAACAAAGCTTCGCTCTGCAATCCATAATGCGTTTAATTGGCGCCGAGCTTAGTCTGCTCGAGCCGGGAGTCGTGGAGATAACGCTTCCTTATCGAGCAGATCTGACGCAACAACATGGGTACCTACACGCAGGAATCGTAACCACCATTGCGGATTCTGCTGCCGGCTATGCTGCCTACAGTCTCATGCCCGCGGGCGCCGAGGTTTTGAGCGTTGAGTTCAAGGTCAATCTGCTGCGACCGGCGCAAGGCAAATCGTTTCTGGCCCGCGCCGAAGTAATCAAGCCGGGCCGGACGTTGACGGTCGCCCGCGCTGATGTTTTTGGGGTCGCTGAGTCCGGCGATCGAGCTTTGGTCGCTACAATGCTGGCCACGATTATCTGTTTGCAGAAATAGAGTATTGAGTCGCCGGAGTCATCACAGGTCATGACCATACTTCACTTGAAGAAGATTAGCGTCTTACTGGCTTTGCTCGTGCTCTCCTCCGTGCCTGGTCCGGCGCAAAAACAGCGATTCCCGGTTTGCAGCCAGACTACGTTTGCAGCTTTCAGGAGGTTGCCAGAACTAAGTTACCAATGTCCGCAAGGGTTTGATGAATCGGACGAGCAGGTTCTGAAAGTGCCCGAGCGAATCGCGGCGCTAAACAAGCTCGCTGGGGAACTTGAGTCGTTCACGGATGCAGCCTGGTGGCAAGCCCGCGTTGAAGATTTGAATGCCTGCGCAATGCACGGCGAGGCCGGCGATTTAGACGCTGAAGAAAAAGCAAGCTTAAGTCGCGGCGACTACTCTATTAGTTTATTCGGGAATCAGTCCCTTCGACTGATCTTAGTGACGGATCCTTGTTATCAAACTGGCTACAACGGCTCGGTAGCGTTTCTGCTTTACCGTGAAGGCAGCCGGGTTTTTGTCACGCGCATACTTGACGGCAACTATTCGCGGGTTGATAACTCTGTCGGGTTCGACTTCGCCAACTTCAATGGCCAACAGATAATCGAAGTCTCAACCAGTAACAGCATGCCACCCTCAGTCACGGATCGTTACTTTGTCATCGATCCCAAGACCCATCTGGCAGTCCCACGGAAAATCTTCAAAGTGGGCCGGACGCTGACGAACCAGATTTCTTCGGCGATAATTTTGAGCGAACCAGGCGAACTGGGTTTGCCGCGAAACGCTCAGGACACGCAGCTCATCAGACACAACCGTTTATTGCCGAGCTTCAACACCTACGCAGAAGTTTTTGGTGGTGACGGCCGCAGGCTCAAGCGGACTGTCTATCGCTGGAATGGCCGATTCTATAGTGAGGTTGGAAAGCATTGAAGGTTGCGAGTTCGAGCCTTCAGTAGTCTTTCTTGACCTCCGAAATGCCTCCAAGCTACCTTGAGCAGCTGAAGGAATTGGTTAAAGAGTGGTAACACAACCAAACGCAGCGAGTCCGCGAAGCGCCGATAGTGGTTCGATTACAAAACGTCAATCGTGAAGATTGACTGTCGACCGCTCCGCGGACTTTGAATTGTTTTAACTGCCGTTTCCTGGGGTTTCGCTGCGCTCCACCCCGGGCTTCACGCCATCACCTGCTCCGCAGGTTGGGAGTCAATGTCCGATCGTGAAAGAGACCGACAATAAAACCCCCATCGAAGTTGAAGGAGGCTTGTGATGAGACTATTCAATCCAGCAATGGCCGCGTGCTTCGTGTCTCTGTTGTGTCTTTCGCCAGCGTTGGCCCAGGAGATGCACACTCATCAACACGACACCGCGGAAAAGCTCGGACAAGTTAACTTCACTGTCTCGTGTAGACCTGCCGCGCGCCGGCAGTTCAATCGCGCGACCGCCATGCTTCACTCATTCTGGTACGCGGAATCGGAGAAGGCTTACGCCGGTTTGACCAAGAGTGATCCTGATTGCGCGATGGCCTATTGGGGTATAGCGATGAGTCTTTTTCATCCGGTCTGGGCGCCCGGCACCTCCGAGGAGTTGCAAAGAGGGCGGGCGGCTGTTGAAAAGGCAAAATCAATAGGCGGAAAGACTCAGCGTGAAAAAGACTACATCGCCGCGATCGAAGCTTTCTATAAAGATTCTGACAAGCTTCCGCATGTCACCCGCGCTCTGGCTTACGAGCAGGCTATGGAACGTGTCTACCTTGGCTATCCCAAAGACCATGAGGCTGCGATTTTTTATGCGCTCTCACTGCTCGGTACCGCCACTCCTTCCGACAAGACATATGAAAAGCAAAAGCAGGCTGCAGCAATTCTCAACAAGATTCTGCCTGCGGAACCCCAACATCCCGGCGTGGCTCATTATCTGATTCATAGTTTCGATTATCCGCAGCTGGCCCAACTTGCGCTTCCCGCCGCGCGCCGTTATGCGAAAATTGCGCCGTCATCTCCTCATGCGCTGCATATGCCCTCACACATTTTCACGCGCCTCGGTCTTTGGCCGGAGTCGATCCAGTCAAATCTTGCATCGGCTGAGGCGGCGCGGAAACACGTGGAGATGTCACACCCCGGCTTCGCCGCCTTTGATCAGCTTCATGCAATGGACTACCTCGTTTACGCCTACTTGCAAGGCGCTCAGGATCAGGAAGCCAGGAAAATTCTCGACCAGATCAACACTTTCACCAAGGTTGATTCAGAGATCTTCTCGGCCGCTTATGCCTTCGCCGCGGTCCCGGCCCGCTATGCGCTCGAAAGACGCCGCTGGTCAGAGGCCGCGCAGATTGAGTTGCATCCAGCGAAGTTTCCCTGGGATCAGCTTTCGTTATGCCGAAGCAATAATCTATTTCGCGCGCGCGCTCGGCGCTGCGCGAAGCAACAATCCGCCGCCGCCCGTATCGACGCAGAAAAACTCTCCGCCATCCAGCATGAGTTGGCCGACGCCAAAGAGAAATACTGGGCCGATCAAGTTGAAATTCAGCGAGAGTTGGCAGTTGCCTGGATTTTGCGCGCCGAAGGGAAAGGACGAAGAGGCTCTTACAACAAATGCGTTCAGCCGTGGCTCTGGAAGCGTCCACTGAAAAACATCCGGTTACCCCTGGGCCGATCATTCCCGCGCGTGAGTCGCTGGGAGAACTGCTGATCGAACTGAATCAACCGCAACAGGCTTTGCAAGAGTTTGCGGCGTCGTTGCAAGACTCTCCCAACCGCTTCAACGGTCTTTTGGGGCAGCACGCGCGGCTGAGTTGCTGGGAGACAAAAAGAGGGCAGCGGAGTATTACGCAAAGCTGGTTACTCTCACCGTTAATGCTGACAGCTGACCGGCCCGAACTGCGGAAATCAGAAGGAGTTCCTGGCGCAAAAATAGCTCGAGTGTTTGGCAGTTGCGCCAATGAGCTCGGTCGCTTGGAGCGCGCGCGCAGTCGCCGCGTATCATGGCAGGCAAAGAAACGCGGTTGAAGCAAACAGGCAAAATCAGACGTGACCACTGTACTTAAAGATTCCTATGGCCGGGCGATACGCGACTTGCGCGTGTCTTTAACCGACCGCTGCAATTTTCGCTGTTTTTATTGCCTGCCGCACGGCGAGCCGCCCATCGCGCCGAAGGAGCAGATGCTTTCCTACGAAGAGATCGAATACGTCTGCGACATCTTCGTCTCGCTCGGCATTGAGAAGATACGGTTGACCGGTGGCGAGCCGATGATGCGACGCGACATCGAAACCATCATCGCAAAGCTCTCACTGCTCAAACCAAAGGGACTGCACGATCTGGCGCTGACTACCAACGGCTACTTCCTGCCCGATCGCGCCGCAGGGTTTGAAAGACAGCCGGATTGGATCGCATCACCATCAGTCGTCGATAGTTTGAAGCGCTGACGACCTTCAAGCAGATGACGGGAGTCGACGTGCTGGATCGCGTATTGGCCGGAATCGCGGCCGCGAAGCAAGCGGGCCTGGAGCCGATCAAGATCAACGCCGTCATCGTGCGCGGTCATAACGAAGACGAAGTTGCTGACTTTGCCGCCTTCGCCCGTGAGCACGATGTCGAAGATGCGCTTCATCGAGTTTATGCCGCTGGATTCCGGCCACGACTGGTCGCGCACGGACGTGGTGTCAGGCCGGGAGATTCGTGAACGGATAAACCAGCAGTTTCCCTTAACTCCGATAGACCTGCGATCGTGGTTCGGAAACTTCCTCGCGCTACCGCTTTGCTGATGGCGCGCCCGGAGAGATCGGCATCATCGCGCCGGTGACTGAGCCTTTCTGCGGCGCCTGCTCGCGCATTCGCCTCACCGCCGATGGACAGATTCGCACCTGCCTTTTCTCAACCGTCGAACATTCATTGCGCGACGTGGTTCGTGCCGGCGCCACGCGCGGCGAGATAGTTGAATTCATCGAATCGGTCGTAATGAAAAAGAGCCGCGCCACTACATCAACGACCCGCAGTTTGTGGCGCCGTCGCGCTCGATGAGCTTTATCGGTGGTTAAGTTCCGGTCTAATACTTTCGGGGCAGCAAGAGGTAAAGGGGAACTTAAGGACGGGGTTTCCCGTTACCCGTTCCGCTTACCCATTTCCCTGACCCGATCCCCATTCGTATTTCCGTGTTTGATCGACTTGCCGTCTGGAGGAATCCCTCAATGATCCGCAAACATTTCACTGCCCTCTTCTTTTGTCATTGTGCTTGCATTCCCGCTGTCGCAACTGCGCGCTCAGGAAGCGCCAGCGGCATCGGCGGATCAAAAGAAACCGACGACGTCTAATGTACCGGACGCGCGGACGAAAGACGGCAAGAGATTGCTCGGCGCACTCGACCTGATGAAGGTCGCCGCTGTTGGCGCGCCACGCATTTCACCTGAACGGATCGCGTGTGGTCTACACGGTGGGCGAAGTGAAAATGGAGAAAGACAAGGAGTGGAAAACTGTCACGCAGGTCTGGGTCGTACCCACCGCGTGGTGGGAAGGCGATGCAATACACGCGCGGCGACAAGAGTTCGACAGCACCTGAATGGTCGCCGGATGGCAGCATGCTGGCGTTTTTGTCGGATCGCGAAAAGGATGGCGAGCGGCAGGTGTGGATGATGATGGCTGATGGTGGCGAAGCGTGGGTAGTCACTTCTCAGAAGGGTGGCGTACAGCGGTTTCGCGGGTTTCGCCGGATGGCAAACAGCTGCTCTTGAGCGCTACCGATCAACCAAACAAGGACGAGGAAGATCGCAAGAAGGTAAAGGACGACACCATTGTTATCGATAGAGATACTAAGATGTCGCACCTCTGGCTTTGGAACATTGAGAAGAAAGATGACAAGCGTCTGACGGAAGGCAACTTCACCGTAAGCGATCCGCAGTGGTCGCCGGATGGAACGCGCATCACCTATACGACGCGGCCTACGCCAAAAGCTGACGACGGCAGTTTGAGCGATGTCTGGATCGATGACAGTCGCCAGTGGTGAAAAGAAGAAACTTGAAGACAACGTCGGATCGAGCGACACCGCGCGCTGGTCGCCGGATGGAAAGTGGATCGCCTATACCGGCAATCCGGATCGCAGGCGGCGGCGTGTCCGACTCATCTTTATTTGATTCCTGCCGGCGGAGGAACCCCAGGGAACTGACGACAAAATTTGATCTGAGCGTGGGCACGCCGGTGTGGTCACGCGACGGCAAGACAATTTACTTCAGCACCAACGTGCTCGGAAGCGATCGAGGTTTACTTCAGTCGACGTAGCCGGTGGGCGAGTGAAACAGCTCTCGCGACGAGGTGGATCGACCGGAGTTAACCGAAGTCAGTCGCGACGGAAGAAGATTGTCGGCACGACTTCGTCGGCTCAAACAACCGACGGAGTTGTACGCGGCAGACGCGGATTTCAAGGTGCATAAAGCAGCTAACTGATCACAACGCCTGGTTGAAGGACTACGCGCTTGGCGGACACGCGAGATCGTGAAAGTGGAAAAGCAAAGATGGCACAGAGGTCGAGGGACTGCTGACAAAACCAGTCGGCTATGAAGCTGGAAAGAGAGTTCCGTTCCTGCTGAATCCGCACGGCGGTCCGACCGGAGCCTCGATTAACAACTTCAACGGCACGGTACAGGTGCTGGCGGCGAACGGCTTTGCGGTGCTGCAACCAAACTTCCGCGGCTCGACCGGCAAGGGCCTCGCATTTGCACAGGCAAACAAAAACGCCTGGGGCAAGGGCGATTATGAAGACTGCATGATCGGGCGTGGATGCGATGATCGCGAGCGGCATCGCCGACCCGGATCGGCTGGGGGCCTTTGGCTGGTCATACGGTGGTTACATGACCTTCTGGATCCTGACGCAGACTGATCGCTTCAAAGCCGTTTCGCCGGGCGCGGCGATCTCAAACATTTATTCGATGTACTCACAGAATGACATCCAAAGATACCTGCGCTGGTTCTATTCGGATAAGGCTCCGTGGGAAGCAACCGATCTTTACTGGGACCGCTCGCCAATGAAGTACGTAAAGAACGTAAAGACGCCCACCATGATCATGCATGGCCAGGTAGACACGCGCGTGCCCATCGCGCAGGCGCAGGAGTTTTATATGGCGCTCAAGGAGATGAAAGTGCCGGTGGAGTTTGTGGTGTATCCGCGCGAGAACCATGGCTTCACCGAACCGCGTCCACCAGATGGATCGCGTGCGCCGCTACGTGTGGTTCTTTTCAAAATACCTGACAGCGCCAGTTGTCACCAGAGCCGGCAGCGGCCGGCTGGCCCACCTGCAGCGGAACAGGATTAAAGTTATCCAGCCCTGCCAGGTAGGCAGCTGAACCAATTTCGGTTTTCTGTGAAACTTCGTGTCCTCAAAGCGAGCACGGAGAATTTCAAATCAGAGTACGGCGCTAAGCTATTGCCGGCGCTTTCGACCCGCCAGCCTGCATTGCCTTGATGTCGTCAAGCAACACCCGCTCGTGGCCTTCGGGATTTACCTTTTCGTACACCTTTCTGAGCGTGCCTTGCGGATCGATCACGAATGAGGTGCGGTTCCAGTACATCGTGCCCCTTGTATTCGCTTTGAGCCACGCCCGCTGCGTCGAGCAGTTCGTGATTCGGATCGGCGAGCAGGTCGATGGTGAATCCAAACTTATTGCAGAAGTCTTTGTGCGAAGCCACGTCGTCCGCGCTGACGCCGACTACTGAAATACCAGCATCGTCAAATTCCTGCTTCGTGGCGGTAAACGATTTCCCTGAATCGTGCAACCGGGTGTGTCGTCTTTCGGGTAGACGTAAAGCACCAACCACTTACCGGCAAAGTCGTTAAGCTTCACCGTCTTGCCGTCCTGATTTTGTAAACTAAAATCCGGAAAGTGTTTTCCTGTTTCTGCTGACATATTAGTATCCTCTCAGTTGATCTAGATTGAAATTTATTGCGGAGGCGAAGTCATCATTGTGGCATGACAGTCACGCCATTGCACGCGCACTCAAACGGTTCTAGAATCAGCATGAAAGTTTGATAATCCGAAGAACAGCTTTCGGGGAGCCGCCGTTCCAGTTAGACGCGGCTGAGAATCCCAGCGGAATGCGGATTTGAATCTGCAATCAACCGTTCGCAAATCCGCAATCGGGAGACCCTTTGAACCTGATACGGCTAGCACCGTCGAAGGGAGAAACAGCCATACGTGGACCGTTCCATCCCTGCAGTTTAGGTGGAGCGGTTTTTTAGTTTTCGCACTTAGGTCTTTTGTACTTTGGTCATTGCTTTCGCACAACTAACCTGTTCGATTAGCCAGAGGAGTTGAAATGAGCGCCGCAGTAAAACCAGCAGATAACAGAAACAACGCCGGTCAACAACGACAAGCCTTTGCCCAATTCGCCGGCGCATATACGTCGACGGAAAGCAGCCGGGCGTGCGCGTCCCTTTCGCGAGATTTCGCAGAACCAGACTCGTAACTTCGACAATTCGCTGGTAGACAACGCGCCCGTGCGGGTCTACGACACCAGCGGGCCTCGGGGCGATCCGTCTGTCCATGCTGATGTGCGTGAGGGCTTGCCCTCGCTGCGACGCCACTGGATCCTCGAACGCGGCGACGTGGAAGAATATGAAGGCCGCGACCTGCAACCGATTGACGATGGCTATCTGACGTTTGACGCGGCGAATCAGGCACGCCAAAAGAGAAGGCCCGTGGTTCAAATCGCCTTGAAGATTTTCCGGCGCTCTTGCGGACTCCTCTGCGCGCTAAGGCGGGAGCGTGCGTTACGCAGCTGCACTACGCGCGTCAGGGAATCATTACGCCGGAGATGGAATTCATCGCCATCCGCGAAAATCTTGGCCGATCATTGGCATCCGACGTTGCCGGAACCGCGGATCGCGTATCCTGGGACCGCAGGCGTCCCGCCCGCCCGCATACCGAAGAGACCCCCGCGACTCGCTGCTCCACCAACACCCCGGCCAATCATTCGGCGCCGCGATCCCCGACTACGTCACGCCCGAGTTTGTGCGCGATGAAGTTGCGCGCGGTCGCGCCATCATTCCCGCAAACATCAACCATCCGGAAAGCCGAACCGATGATCATCGGCCGCAACTTCCTGGTAAAGATCAATGCCAACATCGGCAACTCAGCCGTTCTCTCGTCAATCGATGATGAGGTGGAAAAGATGCGCTGGTCGATAGAAGTGTGGCTCCGATACGGTCATGGATTTATCAACCGGGAAGAACATTCACGCCACCCGCGAATGGATTATTCGTAACTCGCCCGTGCCTATTGGGACCGTGCCGATCTATCAGGCGCTGGAGAAAGTCGGCGGCAAGGCAGAGGACTTAACCTGGGAAATCTTTCGCGACACTTTGATTGAACAAGCCGAACAGGGCGTCGACTATTTCACGATCCACGCCGGCGTCAGACTTCCTTACATTCCTTTAACCGCAAAACGGACGACAGGAATTGTCAGTAGAGGTGGTTCGATCATGGCCAAGTGGTGCCTGGCGCATCACGAGGAGAGTTTCCTTTACACACGTTTCCGCGACATCTGCGAGATCATGGCTGCCTATGATGTTTCGTTCTCGCTCGGCGACGGCCTGCGTCCCGGCTCGATTGCCGATGCCAACGATGAAGCGCAGTTTGCCGAGCTGGACACCCTCGGTGAATTGACGAAGATCGCCTGGGAGTACGACTGCCAGGTGATGATCGAGGGCCCTGGGTCATGTGCCGATGCACCTGATCAAAGAGAACATGGACAAGCAACTCGAGACTTGCCAGGAAGCGCCGTTCTACACGCTCGGGCCTCTGACGACTGACATCGCGCCCGGCTACGATCACATCACCTCAGCGATCGGCGCCGCGATGATTGGCTGGTATGGCACGGCGATGCTTTGTTACGTCACGCCCAAAGAACACCTCGGTCTGCCCAACAAGAAAGACGTGAAAGACGGCGTCATCGCTTACAAGATCGCCGCCCACGCCGCCGACCTCGCCAAGGGTCATCCCGGTGCGCAGTATCGCGACAACGCGCTTATCGAAAGCGCGCTTCGAGTTTCGCTGGGAGGATCAGTTCAACCTTTCGCTCGACCCGGAAGTGGCGCGCGAGTATCACGACGAGACGCTGCCGCAGGAAGGCGCCAAGCTGGCGCACTTCTGTTCGCATGTGCGGCCCACACTTCTGCTCCATGAAGATCACCGCAGGACGCTGAGGGAGTATGCTGCGCAGAAAGAGATCGATGAACAAACGCGCGCTGGGCGTGGGGATGAAGGAAAAGGCGGAGGAGTTTGTTGCTGCGGGTGGGGAGATCTATCAAACCACAAACTACTTAGACAGGGTTTACAGGATTAACAAAGATAAGAACAGCAACTCAGTTCTGTGGACGCCCTGACTGATGCAAGAACTCTAGTATTGTCTTACAGGGCCTCCGCGAGTTACAGGCTGTATCTCTATGCTGCCTCCGTATTATCTTGTTAATCCCGTGGTAAATCCTGTCCACACGCTTTGATCGGAGGTTTTCATGCGAAGACGACGACCTCACTGCAGAAGATCATAGGTTGTGCCTATACAGTCCACAACACTCTTGGTCCCGAAGCTTTCTTGAGAAGGTCTATGAAACGCATTGCGAATCGAACTTGAACAACTGGGACTGGCAGTCAGAACAGCATGAGCCGATCAGCGTGATCTGACTAGGGGCAGGTTGTCGGGAGTACCACCGCGATCTGTGGGTTGATGAGGCGCGTTGTCGCCTAGAACTTAAGCGCTGCCCTAAGCGCTGGTCAAGCAGGCACTGAGTCCAGCTAGTAAATTATCTTGCGGCCCACCGGCATCGATTGGTGGCCTCTTGCTAAACTTCGGTCCTTCAGTTCAGGTGAAGCGTAAGTTTCGTGAATACAAGCCAGAAAGAGTCACTAATAGATTCCATCCTGTAAATCTTGTAATCTCTGTCATCCGTGCTTTACTCTCGATGTGTCATCTTACTTTGGTTGGAGACGTTTGCGGCTATAGACATTTCGCCTCTCCAGGCGAGGGTAAGCATTCGCCATCGCCGAGAACGACCGTCGTCCGGTGAAACCAAGAGCTTCGGCGTTATAGGATTAGTGATATGCAAACCAACCCAACTGGAACTAAAGAGCTATCGTGATGAAGTGTCCCGTCTGCAAGTCGCCCGAGCTCCGGGCGACGGCACTGGAAGAAGGGTCTCACCTTTCATAACTGTCCTCAGTGTCGGGGAAACTGGATCCGGGGAGCGGAGTATTGGAAGTGGCTTGAACAGCACGGGCCAAATCTGCCGGAACGCTCTGACCAGGACACCGGATTGTCACTCGCTGAACCGGGTCTTCGCATCGACTGCCCTGAGTGTCGCTTCCGTATGATCAAGTATCTGGTGGGACATGGGTTCAGGTTTACGATCGATCATTGCGGCGGTTGCAAAGGCGTCTGGCTTGACCGGAATGAGTGGGAGGCTTTGAAGGAACGCAATCTTCATGACGACTTGAACTCGATGTTCACTACTTTCTGGCAGGACGCGGCGGAAAAAGAAGCGCGGAAGAAACGTTTGGAACGAATCTACATCGCGAGATTCGGCGCGGAGGATTATACGGAGATCGAGCGAGTGCGCGCCTGGCTCGCGACGCGCTCCAACCGACAGGAGCTGCTTGCCTATCTAACCGACAAAGATCCGTTTGATGTTTGAGCTGAATTCACCTGGACTATGGACGTTAACAGCATTGCCAAGGTCACTCTTCCGTTCGACTGATTTCCGGCGTACCGAGCGGTTTACGCATGAGGCTGTGCGTTACGTTGAATCCCCGCTGAATATGAAGCAAATAACAAAACCGCAAAAGTCTAACGCTGAAGACAAACACGTAGAGCGTGTTCGTCGCATTTGTCTCGCCTTACCTGAGACGTGGGAAAAAATCTCGCACGGTGAACCGACCTTCTTCGTCAAAAGAAGGTATTTGCCACTTGCTCAATTAACCATCACAACGATGGGCACCTGGCGGTGGTAATCCCGGCCGCAGTGGAATTCAGGAAATGCTTGTCAAGAAGTCTCCCAGGAAGTTCTACCGGCCGCCCTACGTCGGCGTGCTCGGCTGGGTCGGCATTGAACTCGATCGTGCCAGCGACAAAGAACTATCTCTGCATCTACTCGAAGCCTGGCGACTCATTGCACCGCAAAAGCTACAGGATGCGTTTGTCTCCAAAAATGAAAGTTGACAAGAATTGCGAGGAGAAACCGCGTGAAACAAATTCTTTCAGTCACCATTTTAGTACTCACATTCGTTACCATTGCCCACGCGCAAACCGCTCCTGATGCGTCCGATCTAACCAGGTTGCTGAATGAGTTTCTCGCCGGCGCTTCGCGCAACGACGCCGCGGTTCACGATCGATTCTGGGCCGAAGACGTAATCTATACCGGCTCGGCGGGACGGCGGCGCGGCAAGACAGAGATTATGCGCGATGTGCTCTCGGCGCCGGCGCCCAAGCCCGGCGATCCACGACATTATTCACCGCCGAAGACATTCGCATTCAACAGTACGGCAACACGGCGATCGTAGCGTTTCGTTTAGTGGGAACAACTGTTAAAGACGCGAAGACCGAAGTCATGAACCATCTGAACAGCGGTACCTTCGTTAAGCGCAACAGCAAGTGGCAGGTAGTGAACTGGCAATCGACCGGACTGCCGCGCGCCGAAGCAGAAGAAGCAGCGGCGGCTGCCGGAGAAGCGTCTGTTGAACTACCACCTGACTTGGCTCGAGTTCTGACGGATTACGAAACCGGTTGGAGGGCGGGCGACGAAGCTACGCTCGCAAACCTATTTGTGGAAGATGGCTATGTGCTTTCAAACGGAAGGGCCGCGGTTAAAGGCCGGGCCGCCATCCAAAAACTCTACACCAGCGACGGCGCGCCACTCGCGCTACGCGCATTTGCTTACGCCACAAACGGCGACACTGGTTACATCATCGGCGGCTATGGACGTGAGCGAGGTAAGCCAGACGACGGAAAGTTCACGTTGACTTTGCGCAAGGCCAGCGATGGGCGTTGGCTGATCGTTTCTGACATGGATAACTCAAACCGCCGGCAACAGTAAGACCGGTCAAGTGATGTGCTGGGACCCGGGGCGTCCGGGGTCCCCGACAGATGTTTTTATCTGTTGGGGTGCTCGACCCGCCCGCAATGAGCGCGAAGCGCGAAAGGGATTGGAGAAGATGCTACCGAAACATTGCGCGCCTGCGGCTGCGTTTTGCGAGGCAGGACGCCCGCGGTCCCAGCAAATCACTTGTGTAGAACCTTGATTGTCAGACTTGCCATCGCGATTATGCTTGCAGCTTTGTCTGCCACACTCGCCTCCGCGCAAAAGATTTCTCCGGAAGAACACAAGCTTGTCAACTACATCGACGCGCACGCCAGCGAAGCCACCGCCCTGCTGGAAAAAACTGTGAATATTGAAAGTCCCACCGAGAACTTGGCAGGCGTCAGGGAGGTTGGCGCGATCTTCAAAGCGGAGTTTGAGTCTCTCGGTTTCACCACTCGCTGGATCAATATGCCGGTTGAAATGAAACGCGCCGGACATCTGCTGGCCGAAAAGAAGGGGACTAAAGGAAAGCGAGTTTTATTACTTGGTCATATCGATACCGTGTTGAAGGGTGAGAAATTCCGGCGTGAGGGTAACAAAGCATTCGGCACCGGGTCGTCAGACATGAAGGCCGGCGATGTCGTATTGCTTTTCGCATTGAAAGCGTTGCGCGATACCGGCGCGCTTAAGGATGCCAGCATTATCGTGATGCTTACCGGCGACGAGGAAGATTCCGGAGACCCGGTGGAACTCAGTCGCGGCGACATGATCGCCGCCGCCAAACGCAGCGACCTCGCGCTCAGTTTTGAAAACGGCGGCAGCAACATCGCAACGGTGGCGCGTCGCGGCAGCAGCGATTGGACACTTGAAGTTACGGCCAGGACCGGACACTCCTCGGCAATTTTCAAGGGAATGGGCAGCGGCGCGATCTTCGAAGCAGCGCGAATTCTCAATCAGTTTTACGAAACGCTGCGCGGAGAAGAATATCTGACCTTCAATCCGTCTGTGATCTCAGGCGGCACTGAAGTTGAAGTCAAAGACCAGAGCCTCACGACGCGAGGCAAGACGAATGTGGTCCCGGCAAGAGTCATTGTCCGTGGCGATTTGCGTTTTATTCGGGAGGAGCAGAAGGAAGCGGCGCGCGCAAAGATGCGCGAGATCGTAGCCAGGAGTTTGCCCGGTGCCACGGCAAAAATTACTTTTGCGGACGGCATTCCCGCAATGCCGCCAAACGAAGGAAACTACAATTTGTTGAAACAGCTCGACGCCGTTAGTCAGGACCTTGGCTTCGAAAAAATTGAGGCGCTCGATCCGGGAGCAAGAGGCGCCGGCGACGTTGCTTACGTCACACATCTGATCTCCGGACTTGATGGCCTGGGTGCAACTGGAGGCGGCGCTCACGCGCGTGGCGAATATGCCGATTTGGATACTTTGCCAAGACAGATCAAACGCGCCGCAGTCTTGATTTATCGACTGACAAGGTAGGTTATGCAAATAAACGAAGATACAGCGGGGGCGAGCCCACCTTCCTGACCCTGAGCTACTCATACTTGAGTTTTGATCCTTCGCTTGAAAACCTTTCAATGTTGAATTGTCCAAACTACCTGAGAGTCTCAGGGTCGGGAAGGCGGGATTAGCACCCAGCGGGGCTGCCCTGCTGGGGACCCCGCCTTGCCCCGCTCTTTTTAGAACAGTAATCTCAATTAGTAAGAAATGGAGTCACACACAATTATGCGATCAAGAATGTTCATTAGCTTGATTATGATGATGATTGCGGCGGTTGGATTTTCTTTTTCAGGAGCCACCCGATCTGCGCGCGCAACACAAACGCCGGATCTCATTTCCGGCGACTGGGACGCTTTATTCAAGGTGGGTGAACACACTTCTCCGGCGAGTTTCAAATTGAAGCTCGATGGCGATAAGGTGACCGGGACCGCAGAGTCGGCTCACACCGGACCAGGCACCATTCGCGACGGTTCATGGGTCGGCGGCAAGTTAAGTTTTACGCTCGACTTCAAAACTCACGAGTCGATTGCCATCACCGGCAAGCTACAAGAGACCAAACTAGTCGGAGAATTTACTACTGAAGGATTCACTTCCACCTGGGAAGCGACGAAAAAGAAACCTCAGCAATAAATTGAAAGTGAGCCGGGTCAGAGTTGATGCTGATAGATATCTCGCCTTTAAGAATCTCCCGAGACTACCGCCTGCTCTTTTTGGTCAACTGATTTCTGCCTTCGGCACGGCTATGAGTTTCGTCGTCGTGCCCGTTCAGGTTTACCAGTTGACCGGATCAACGCTGCTTGTTGGTTTATTGAGTGCGTCGGAATTTGCACTGATCCTGTTGATGGCGTTCGTCGGCGGGGCCTACGCGGATTTTATCGACAAGCGAAAAATGTTGCGCCTGACGGAAATCGGGCAAACCCTCGTAACCGCTGCGCTGGTTTTTAACGCGACGTTGATGAAGCCGCAGATTTGGCTGCTATTTGTTTGTGCTGCTCTTCATGCCGGACTTGGCGCCTTGCAGCGTCCTTCGTTTGAATCCATGCTGCAAAAATCGTTCCGCTGGAGTTGATGGCTTCGGTCAGCGCGCTGAATTCACTGCGTTGGAATGTGACCACGATATTAGGCCCGTCGCTCGCCGGAATTATCCTGGCGCGATACGGCGCCGGCATTGCTTACTCAATTGATCTGGTTACTTTCGCCGCTTCACTCACCGCTGTGTTTCTTATTCGGGCCGTCCCGGCGCCATCGCAAATTGAACAACGGCCGACCTTGAAATCCGTGGCTGAGGGTTTGAGTTATGCATGGAAACGAAAAGATATTCTCGGCACTTATCTGATTGACATGAACGCCATGTTCTTCGGTATGCCGGCAGCGCTCTTTCCGGCGATGGCCGCAAACTTCGGCGCCGGAACTGTCGGGTTCTTCTACGCCGCGCCCTCTGTGGGTGCTCTGGTAGCAACGCTAACTTCAGGCTGGGCCAAAAAGGTCAATCGACACGGCTTGTTCGTCGCCATTGCCGCTGCCCTCTGGGGTGTAGCCATGATCTTTTTCGGTTTGGCCCATAATCTGTATCTGGCCTTATTCTTTCTGGCGCTGGCCGGTGGTTTCGATATGATTAGCGCCGTGTTTCGAATGACGATTTGGAGTCAGACGATTCCACACTACTTGCGCGGGCGGCTGGCCGGTCTGGAGATGATCAGCTATACCTCCGGGCCAAAACTTGGCGACGCGGAAGCGGGCATCGTTGCCACACTGTTTAGTGTGCGCGCTTCAATTGTTTCGGGTGGAATTCTATGCGTGGTAGGCTCAGCGATCATCTCGCTGTTACTTCCGGAGTTTATCAAATACCACGGAGCTGCAGGCCTCAAACAAAAAGAGCTGGAAGAAGCCATGCGGGAAACGGAAACGAAAAACCTGCTCGTCGAATAACTGCTGCTGTTCACAGTCTCTTTAAGGAGGAATCCAATTGGAACTTCCCTGACGCCGCTGGAATTTGCGCGCCGCACGCGCAAACTTTATCCCGAACGCGAAGCCGTAGTTGATGGCGAGCTACGACTTACCTACGAACAGTTTTTCTCACGCTGCGATCGTTGGTCGGCAGCCTTGCAAACACTGGGCGTGAACCAGGGTGATCGAGTTGCCTACATCGCACCCAACACACATGCCCAGCTGGAGTCCTTTTACGCCGTGCCTCAAATCGGCGCTGTGCTGGTTCCAATTAACTACCGGCTGACTGCCGACGACTTTGTTTACCTTATCAATCACAGTGGCTCGAAGGTCGTTTGTGCTCACAGCGATTATCTGGATGCAATTGATGAAGTTCGTTCGCAGCTGCAAACCGTCGTGGCGTTCGTTGCGCTCGAAGGCGGCACGGGCAAGCACGGCTGGCTCGATTACGAAACTCTGCTCACCGATGCTTCCGCAGAATTTGCGCGGCCGGAAATTCAGGAAACTAATCTGTTGACGATCAACTACACCAGCGGCACTACCTCAAGGCCAAAGGGCGTGATGATCACTCATCGTAACGCCTACATTAATGTGGTCGGCACGCTTATCCATCACCCCATGTCGCTCGCCGATCGCTATCTGTGGACTTTGCCAATGTTTCATGCCAATGGCTGGACGTTTGTTTGGACGGTAACCGCTGCCGGGGCAACGCACGTCTGTCTGCGTAAAGTAGACCCAGTCGGTATCTTCGAAAAGATCAAACAGGAATGCATCACCATGCTGTGCGCGGCGCCGACGGTTTTGATCAGCATCGCCAATGGGCCAACCGAACTAACGCGCGAAACGCGGCGCGGGCTCGCATCCTGACGGCCGGCGCACCACCGGCCGCGGCCACCATCGAGCGCATCGAGGGTGAATTGGGATGGGTGATCACGCAAGCCTACGGACTAACCGAGACCTCGCCCTTCATTACTATTTGCGAACCAAGACCTGAACACGATGCTCTAACGAGTGGTGAAAGATGCGCGGTCAAGGCGTGTCAGGGAGTGGAGCTACTAACCTCCGGCGAGTTGCGGGTGGTCGATGAAGACGGGCGCGAAATACCAGCTGACGGTGAAACCCAGGGTGAGATCGTCGTTCGCGGGAATGCCGTGATGAAGGGTTACTATGAAGACCAGGAGGCTACGGATGAAGCGATGCGCGGTGGCTGGTTCCATACGGGCGATGCGGCAGTCGTCCACGCAAGCGGATACGCAGAGATTCGCGATCGGATTAAGGATGTAATCATCAGCGGCGGCGAAAATATTTCTTCTGTTGAGGTTGAAGGTGTTTTGCTGCGACATCCGGCCGTGCAGGAAGTGGCGATCGTAGGTCTCCCTCACGAGCGTTGGGGCGAGGCGCCGCACGCGTTCGTGGTCTTGAAGGCCGGCGCTGAGGCCTCCGAAGCTGACTTGCGCGAGTTTGCGCGCGCGAATCTCGCGCACTTTAAGGCGCCGCAGGGTTTCACATTCGTTGCAGAACTGCCCAAGACAGCCACAGGCAAAGTTCAGAAATATGTCTTGCGCGGAAGGCCCGCGATCGCGAAACAGTAAGAATGAACCGGCCTGGAAGGCCGCGAGATAGTGACAATCACCATGATGAAAAAATTCTTAAAGTTCCTGCTGGCGCTGATTGTTATTGCTGGAGTTGCTCTCACCCTGTTTTGGTTCTCGCGTCCAGCCGATGTTTCCTTCGATGAAGTTCGCGCCCGCGTACCCAACTCAGACTACAGCCATTTCGCCGGTGATAGACGGCGTAAGAATTCATTATCAGGAAAAAGGAACGGGAACACCGCTGGTTTTGATTCACGGTTACACCTCGTCAACCTATTCGTGGAAAGACGTCTTCGAGCCGCTCGCGACAAGTTTTCACGTGATCGCTATCGACCTCAAAGGCTTCGGTTTTTCCGGAAAGCCCGACGGCGATTACACCAGACGCGCCCAGGCCGTGCTGGTCGCCCACTTACTTGAGCATTTGAAAATTGACAATGCCTGGCTGTGCGGCAACTCGATGGGCGGTGAGGTTGCGCTCAATGTCGCGGTGGCAAACCCGCAACGCGTCGCGGGATTGATCCTGATTGACAGTGCGGGTGTGGAAGTGCCGGGCAGCGGCTCGCTGGCGCCCAGCTACCTGCTGATTCCTGTTGTGGGCCGCGTTTTGACCGCGCTGGCACTGAGGTCAGATAAACTTGTGCGCGAGGGGTTGGAAAAAGTTTCTACGACCGCACTAAAATTACTGAGGAGCGGGTGGCTGCCTACTACTTGCCGCTGCAAACTCGCGGGGGACAATTAGCGGCCCTCCGAGCACAGACGCAATGGCCAATGTTTCCGATCGAACCAGACCTGGACAAGATCACTGTGCCTACGTTGATTTTTGTGGGGCGCGCAGGACGCACTCATTCCTGTTGCAGCCGGACAGAAGCTGAACGCGCTCATCAAGCGTTCAAAACTTGTGACCTTTGAAAACTGCGGTCATCTCCCGCAGGAAGAAATGCCGGCTCGAACGATTGACGAAATGACGAGGTTCATCGCCGGGCAGAATCCAGGAAGAAATAAATCTGCCGCGGATTTCCGCGGATAGACGCGGACTAGAAAAACCCTGGACAGTTCACTGTGCTCTTTTCAGATTCGCGTCTTATCCGCGTTCATCTGCGGCCAGTATATCTCCCTCGTGGATCTTTAAGGGTTATGAAGAGTAGTGCTTCAACAAAGAGACGGGAGCCGTTTCCCTTTGTGCTCGAAGAACTCAGCGCGATTCGCCCCATCATAAAGCACTGGTTTGGGTTCACCAGTGTGTACCTCGACGAGAAACTGCTTTGCTCCTTGCGCGATAGCGTCAAACAGCCCAATGCCAACGGCATGTGGCTATATACCACCACGGAGCACCTCGAGAGTTTGGCCAGGGAGTTTCCCGAGTTGCCGAAGCGGCAGTTGTGGCGGTCACGCTCCGGAAATAAAGCCTGGATAGTATTGGCCTCCCGACTGGAAGGCTTTTGAGGAATATGCTTTCAAGGCTTGCGAACTCATACTGAGAGGGGATCAAAGGATAGGCAGGATAACGCGCAGCAAAATCTGAGCTCATTCTCAGTCGCAATATTTTCTTGTACAGCCGTTCAATTAATGGCAGAAAAGCTACCGTCCGCAATAATGCCGCAGGAGTAACACTATGTTTCAACCGAAGTCGCTAAGGGTCGCGACGTGTTTGGCCGTCGCGCTGTTTTGCCTGTCGAGCAGTTTCTATTGTTCGACTGTTTCTGCTCAAACAAGCGAGTCCGTTGAGGAGCTCAAGGCAAAGGTGCTCGAGTTAACCGAGCAAAACAAATACCTCGAAGCTCTGCCGCTATTGGAGAAGATCGTCGTTGCCGAACCAGACAATGCTCGGATGCATTTCGATCTCGGGTTCGCACTAATTGCTCAGGCACATAACACCAAGAACGCGGAACAGCAAATAGCCTTGAGCAAGCGCGCGCGTGCAGCCTTCGTGAAAGCAAGAGAATTGAATGTCGCAGAGCCGGTGGTGGACGCCCTGATCGCAAGCATGCCGCTCGATGGTTCTATGGGCGACCAGTCCTTTTCGGAGAACATTGCGGCCAACAGTCTGATGACGCAAGCGGAAGCCCTTTTCTCTCAAGGTAAACTCGACGAAGCGCTTCGTAACTACCAAAAAGCCCTCACGTTTGATCCCAAGCTTTACCACGCCGCGCTTTTCTCCGGCGACGTGTTTGTGTCGAAGGGGATTTCGCAAGCGCCGAACTCTGGTACAAGAAAGCGATCGAGATTGATCCGACCAGGGAAACGGCTTATCGCTATTCGGCTACGCCGTTAATGAAGCGGGGCAAAACAGCGGAAGCGCGCGACCGTTATATCGAGGCTTTTATTACCGAACCTTACAACAAGTTTACGGTCGCCGGTCTGGTTCAATGGGCGCAAGCAACCCAAACCAGTCTCGCCCACCCGACCATCGACATCCCCACCGGCGTAACGTTTGACGTAAAGGTGACGCAAAAATCAATCTGGATGCGAGCGCGTTGCTGGGTGGCGATGATGGATCGTTCGCCTGGATTTCCTACGGTGCAACTCGTTCTAAATGGCACAAGGAAACCTTCGCGCAAAAATATCCCGGTCGAGAAGTATCGGCACAGTTTGGCTGAAGAAGTGGAAGCCCTGCGCAGCGTCATAACTCTGGCTACGTCTGACAAAAAGCAAAGACCTTGAGTCCGGCACTTGCAAAACTGAAACGACTTAACGACGAAGGCTTGCTCGAGGCATACATCCTCCTGGCGAAGCCAGACGAAGGGCTTGCGCTGGACCACCCGGGATACCTGAAAGAGAATAGGGAAAAGCTGCGCCGGTACATGGTACAGTACGTGGTTACTGGTGGCGGAAACTGGCAAAAGTTCTAGTCTCATCCGGAAAACGAAAAGAGGCGGGCTATTATTCGCCCGCCTCTTCCTGCACTTCTACTGAAGCCTGATACTAGGAGTTGTCTTCTCGGCCTCTACATCGTCCTCTCTTTTTGATATAGACCTCGCCTCGCGGCACCATTCCCGCTTTGTTGGCAAGCGCAAACAACGCCGAGTCGATCAGATCTTTGTTTTCCAGACGAAAGCTGGTTACACCAGACACACGCGTATCCGGGTCACTGTATTGAATCGTCAGATAACGTACCTTCGTCTTGATCATGCCTAGTGGCCAGCCGATATAAGGAACCACCTGAGCCGCCGTAGCGGCAGCCGGTCGTCGTTTTTGCGTATCGGCAAACGCCGAGGTCACGGCATTGTAAGGAATGAAAAACACATCCTTATTGTCCTTACGGAAAAGGAGACGTTGGTTGGTATCGTCGAAACTGAGCATGCCTTCCATGGTTTTCTTGTAGCCAAAGATGCCGCCCTCATACTTCGCGTTCATCGTTTGCGGAGCGGGAGCCGGTGCCGCCTTCGTCGCATCTTTTGGCGCGTCCTTTTCCACTACCCGCGGCCGCTGAGACGCTGGCTGCCACAGCCATAACAGCCGTTAACAAAAGTATTCCAGTAAACTTCATTCCTTTACCTCCAACAGAAATCCGATCATTTTGCGAATGGCCGCACTCGCTCAGCTGCTTCTTTGAAATCCGTATCGCTCGGCGCCAGACTCAAGCCTTTCTCATATACGGTTAATGCTTTCGCATACTGCTTGGTTATCTCGTAAGCATAACCGAGCTCACGGAGTACGTTGACATCATCAGGCGATTTCTGAGCAGCCGTTTGTAACGCTGCGATCGCTTTGGGAAAATTCTTCGCACGCGATTGAGCGATGCCGAGCAGATAAAAGGTTACACCTTTGGCATCAGGCCCTAAGGTGGCTCGTTCCAGGGCGGCTGCGGCGCGCACATATTGTTCAGAACCAATCAACGCCTGCCCAAAAGTGTTATCGCCTCAGCGTCAGTTCTAACTTTGATTAAGCCTTCGCCGGCACGCACTGCGCTCAAATAGTCTGCAGATGCCTTCGCCGGATCTGCGTTCATAGCCGCGCGACGCAAATACGCTGAGGTAAGTAATGTCCAGGCAGCAGCAAAACGTGGATCGTTGACGGTTGCGCGATTGAGTGAGGCGATGGCGCCATCCAAATCGTTCCTGCTTACGGCAATCTGACCCAGATAGAAAAGGGACAAAGTATCTTTGGGGTTTGCCTTAACAACAGCCGTGAAGGTTTTCTCCGCGTCCAGCGGTTTGCCGGTTTTGTATTCGGCCAGACCGCGAAAATAGAGCAACGACGGATCCGGCTGGGCGCCGGGCCGCGAGGTGGCTGCTATCAGTAAAGGCAGAGCGCGATCGAATTTCTCAGCAAGCACGTAAGCCTGCGCCAACGCATCATCCGTGTTCGGGTCTTGACGCTTGGCGACTTCCTGCAGGTCGCGTGCCTTCTGCAAATCCTCTATCGCCGGATCGTATTGCTTGAGACTCAACTCCGCAAAGCCGGCGATCTTTCCAGGCCTCAGCATCATTCGGATACTGCGCGGCGATCGACTTAGCTTCCGCGGCTGCGGCTGCGAATTGTTTTTGTTGCAGCAGTTGGTAGGCATGAGTTGTGTCACCCGTGCCTACGGTATTCACCACGGGCTTTACTGGCTGCACATCAATAAGTGGACGGCTCGAATTGTTTTTCGCTGTGGGACTTGGCTTGGGCTCCGGTCTAAGTAGCGGTTCTTCGGCTGGTTTGGCCGGTTGCGGCTTTACCCGGCGCGGCCGACTTGTGCGCAAAATAATTCCGGATAAGGCTGTCAGGGACAGACTTAAAGAAAGCAGTCGGTAAAAGGGTCGATTAGTCATAGATAATTCTTCCGGGGAGAGGCTTAATTCGAGGGTAAACAGAGCGCTTCCGAAAGACCATGTTTCCGATGCCGTGGGCGACTCTTTGGTTTGCCGAGTTCACCTCTTGCCAGGACAAAGACTACTAACTAAGCCTACTAAAGTAAACGGGCAAAGAAAGGCGACCGGCCACGGCTGGCCGATCGCTATTGGTAGGACAGGCATTCCTGCCTGTCGTATCTATTCCGGTTCTAGAAGTTCAATTTCAATCCGAATTGAAACTGCCTTGGGTCAAACGACGCCGTTGGGCGGCTGTAGTAACGGCACATTGCCGGCGCGCTGGGCGAAAGCATTGACGTCGCTAAACAATGGAGTAGCGGAGGCTTCGTTAAAGCGATTGAACATATTGAAGCCTTCAGCGATCAAGTCCAGTCTGGCACGCTCGCCGAGCCGAATGGACCTCATAACGCGCAGGTCGAGCGAAGCAAACTTGTGCGTGATTCCCATATTTCGTCCGAGGCTGCCGTTCGTGAAGAATGCCGGCAGAACGAGCGTGCCGTTTGAAGTCACGCTGGGTCGATCGTTGGAGCTCTGCTGATCGCCATTGGTGTCAACGCCGGTGATGATATTGAACGGACGTCCAGTGCCGACTTCCAGAATAGGAGCGACGGTGAAATCAGAAAGAAACGATGCAAACCGCTGTCTGAACTACGCCACTCCCCGGGCGAAGTGACGATAGCGCTGAATACATAACGGAGGCGTTGGTCGAAAAGCGAGTCGGCCCGGTCGGCACGGAAATCAAGGTTATTCTGCGGCTAGGCAATGTCTGCAAGTCCGAAGAGTCGTCGATCGCGTGGGCCCAGGTTAAGGACGCCAGAAACTGAAAGTTGTTGGCGAAGCGGCGCTTCAAATCCAGGTTCAATGCATGGTAAATCGAATTGCCTTCGGAAAGCTGTGCGCTAACGTCGCCGAATGGCGAGATCACACCGGGCGTGCGCAGCGAGTGCGTAGAAGTCAGGATGCTATTCAGTACTGCCGGCGTGACGGCGCCGCCAGTGGCTGCCTGCACGAAGAAATAGTTGGGCGCGTTTGGCCGGAAGAAATTGGCGGCTATCGGCGAGATTATCGTTTGACCCGATCCGTTAACACCATAAATTCCGGGAATGATCGGCGTAAAGCCTAGCGGGCAAGCCGCACTTGGGAGCGCAGTTACTGGTGGGCAACGAGAAGAACTGCGCCGAGGTCGGATCAGGTGGCGCGACGCTAAAGAAGCGACGGAAGTTTTCAATCAGCAAATCACTACGCATCAAATTAATGTCGCGTGGATGCGGCAAGTGATGCGCGCCGACAAAGATGTAATTCGCTGTTATCGACATATCTTTCGTCAGTTGCCGCTCAACCGAGAAATTACCCTGATTCGCATACGCGTATTCAAACTTTTGTCGAGGAAGAGCGTGAACGGGAGAATCGTTCCGAATCCGGGGAAGGTCTGGTCGTTGAAACGCTGGCGTCCGAGTTGATATTCCGCACTCGATGCCGCACCGGGCGTACAGTTAACGCCTGGGATGGCTCCAATGAAGTTGCAGACCCTGACCGTGCCCTGGAAGATCTGCGCCGCATTAAGGAATGTTGTGGGCGCTGGATTGTTGAAGGTCAGGGTCGCTTGTTGCTGCTGCGCTGCGTCTGCAATATCGGAGTTGAAAGCGATCGCCAATAGCGGATGATCGTAGAAAAGACCGAAGGCCCCGCGGATTACCGTCTTGCCGTTGTTCTGTGGATCCCACGCAACCGCCAATCTTGGCGCCCAATTATTCTTGTCGCGCGGGAAGCCCTGTTGCACGTTAAGCGCATCCTGCGCTGCTAAAAGGTCTGCTTGTGAAAGAGTGATGCCCGAGAGTGGATCTCTAAACTGTGCGGCCGGCGGGATCGCCTGAGTCAGTTCATAGTCGTAGCGCACACCGTAGTTCAGAGTCAGGTTTGGCCTGATCTTCCATGAATCCTGGGCGAAAAATGCCATGGGCCGGTTTGATATCTTGCTAACCGGATTGCCGAAGCCCTGTACATACACCGAAGGAATGCCCAAGCCGTAGGATTGGACAGCAGTGAAGTTAGGCGGCGGTGTTGTGGTGCCGGGAAAATTTGGCAGCGCTGGCACCAGAGTTCGCGCGTTGAACTCACCCGGAAGTTGAACAGTCCGGCAAAGTTCAGTTCGAAGACTGCGGAAGGAATTCTGACGAAAGCGAAATCTCCGCCAAACTTGAGACTGTGATTGCCAGCGACCACGCTCAGATTGTCAGTCCACTCGTATCGCGTTTCAGTGCGAACCACTGGAGAAAATAGCTCACGCCCGATGAAAGCCGTGCCGGTGATGTTAAAAGCGACAGCTTCTTTGTTCTGCGAAGTGAAGGTGGCGCGGCGCTCTCCAAAATTGAAACGCGCCTCATTAACCATGTTGCCCCCAGCGTGGAGGTCAAACTTGCCACTACGGTAGAGTCGATCAGCTTCTGAATTCCAGTCCGAGAAAAATCGTTCTGGCCCAGCGACTGATTTTGCGACTCCACCTGTATTCCCGTAATGCGACTGGGGTTGTAACCGCCGCGAATACTGAATTGATGGTCCTTAGTAATCAAGTGATCGATGCGCAGCGAACTGAACGTTGTTCTGTCAACAATCGGAAATATCTTTTGTAAATCATTCAACGGTCGGAATGCGATCGGCAAACCATTGGTGCCGGTGGTGCCAACTGGGACAGGCGCGCCCGTCAAAAGGAATCGACTTCCGATCGTCTGTCCTGCGGGAATCGCGCCCCGGCACTCAAAAGCGGATTGGTGCCTGTAAGTCCAGTTGTTCCGCCGCTCGAGGCCAAATAAGCGTAGTTGACAGCGGCGCCAATCAGAGCCGCGTTGCCGGTTCCCAGCAGGCTACCGATATAGCTGACCTGCCCTGGGGTCAGGTTGCGGAAGGTTTGTGTGCCGAGGCCTGGAATGGGTATAGCTATTGAACCGCCGAGGCCTTGAGCAACATTGCTGGTAAAGAAACCCGACTCGTCGCGTCGTCGCTGTTCGAACGCGAAGAAGAAGAAAGTACGATCCCGATCCAGCGGACCGCCCAGCGTAACGCCGTATTGAGTTCTCCTGAAGTCTGGTTTCGCTATCGGAGCAAACGGATTGCGCGCCTGAAAACTCTTTGTCTCGGAGAAAACCAAAAACGTTCCCGTGGAAATCATTCGTGCCGCTCTTGGTAACGACGTTCACGACACCGCCGGAAGAGCGACCAAATTCCGGAGCAAAAGAATTTCGTCACCACTTGAAATTCCCTGAACCGCTTCCTGTGAAACTGTTGAGCGCGAAGCATTGACCGAATTATCTGTGTTGTCGGCGCCAGTCAACCTGGACCAGGTTCGAGGCGGCCGCGTTGACCACCGAAGTTCGAGCCGGTGGTAGGCGCTGGTCCAATTGGGCGACCATTGTCGCGTCCGACAGTAGAGGTAGTCAGCGCGAAGGCCAGATAGTTTCTTTCATTGATCGGAAGATTCTCGATACGTTGCAGGTCTACTGTGGTAGCGATGGCCGTTTTGGAAGTTTCCACCAACTCTGCTGTCGCACCGGAGACCGTTACCACTTCGCTCACCTGTCCTACTTCCAACGCAATGTCCAAATCTGCTCGCTGACCGACAGTGACTTTCACGTCCGGCAACACAGACTTCTTGAAATTTGGAGCCTCTACGGTGACTTCATAGTCGCCGGGCACGAGGTTCACAGTCAAATAGGTGCCATTGTCGTCTGTCGTAGTCGATCTTGCTGGTGTTGGTGCCAGAATTACGAGCCGTCACGGTTGCGCCACCTACCACCGCACCGCTTTGATCGCGAACGATTCCCTGTAAGTCCGCGGCGCTTGGATTGCGTTTGCCCCAGAGCGACGCCCGAGCCGAGAAGTCCACAAGCTGCTGTAACGAGGCAAAAGAACGCCAACCGAATCGAAGGGGTGAAGCCACTGCGTAGGGGACGCAAACATTATTGTTTCTCCTTAGCTAAGTTTAGGGACGCCGACGACCAGGTAAGAACCGAAAACTATCGAGGGCGATAAGGGACGCTCCGCCTTTTTACTCCAAAAGCTCCTATCTGGCAAGCATTTATATACTTATGACGGACATCGTATGAAGGAACCACATCAGCAAATGTTGAGACTCAGTGCGGCGATTGTGAACGCGTCCAGCCGGCAGACAAAATCAGAACTGGGAGCGATAGCGACCAGCCGATCACTCAACTGGACAGTTTCGAGAATTGGCCAGTGCACATTTCCTGAGTTGACTCTTCGGCTGGTCGCTATCGCTCCCAGTCTATTTTTGTATGTCGATGTTGAATGTTGGCACTAATCAGGGGCTGGAGGCTCTCGCTTCATGGTTGCTTGAGTGGCGAGTGGCGCGAGCGAGTTTCCCGCCGCAGAGTTGAACTTGTACCAGAAAGGAGTATGGCCGCTTCGGCCAGATTGGGAAAAAGCTGCGCGCCGAGAGTAGACCTGACACGCGCAAAACGGCTCGCGAAGCGTCGCTGGTATTCTGCCTCGTAGTTGGTTGCCAGTGATTCAGATCCTCCCTCGCCGTAGCTGCGAAAGACTTCGAGCGATGGCTTCCGCAGCCACCTGCCCGCTCGCAGTGCCATCAGCATGCCGCTGCCCGTAAACGGATCAATGAAAGCGGCGGCGTCACCCACAGCTCAGTAGGCCCATAGCGGGTGCCAGCGTGCGGCGACCAAAGCGCTCCAACGACACACTGAGCCAGGGCGTACTGGCTGTGGCTTCAGCCAATGTGTAGGCGGCGCGAGAATTCTTCATCACTACTTCACGCAGCACGAGTTCAGGATTCGAGTTATAGCGGCGGACGTCATTTGCCGCGACTATAAAACAGAAGATTGCTGACGCCGCGCTTCAACAGCGCTCAACCCTCCATGGCCGCGCCTGTAGAAATAGATTTCGCAGGGCGCCGGCCGCCAAGCGAGCACCCAACAAATGAGCTTTGAACGCGACCAGAGGATTGGTGTGCTTTCTTTGATTCAGGCGCGCCGGATCAAATGACGGGCCAGGGCGCGCGTCCTGCCGGTCGCGTCGACGGTAATCAGCGCTTCGTAATCTCGCGTTGCATCGCCGCTCTTCACGCGAATGCCGCGCACTTCATCGCGCTCGCAGATTAGTCGCGATGCATGCGTCTCTTCCAACACCATCACGCCCACGTTCTTCGCGCGCTGGAGAAGTTGATGATCCATTTCACTGCGACTCAAGCCGAGGGCTTGCGCACCGGACATAAACCACTCGCTTGGCACTGGCGACGCTTTTTCCATGCCGTGAATAAAAAACCGTTTCCGAGACGGCAGCGCCGCCGGCAGCGCTCATCTGATCCATAACGCCCAGTCGTTTGAAGTGCGGCGAGACATTCCGGAGAGATAAACTCGCCGCAGAGCTTTGCTCGCGGAAACTTCTTCTCTTCAATGAGCAATACACGCGCGCCGCTCGACGCCAATTGAATTGCCGCGCTCGCGCCTGCCGGACCCGCGCCCGCGATTGCGACGTCAAAGTGTTTGCAGAAGGCATTATCAGTTTCAAGTAAGGCATAAGCGTCACCTCATAGCCGCAAGCACCAGCGCGATAAGGAAAATGTCGCTCGACACGTGGGTTATCAAGTCCGGCACGTCGGGCCAGTTCTAACAGCTCGTCGGGTTTAAAAGCTCCAGCGGGATCGACAACGCGCCATCCTCGCGAAGGAGACGATTGTGCAAAAACAAGCGGCCGATAGTCGTGTAAAGAAGTAAGCGACCGGGTGCCGGTGAAGATCTATCACGAAAATGCCGCGAGTCGATACCCGGCTAAGCTCGCGGAGAATCACCTACGACATCCGCATTCTTCGAAATGGTGAGTGAAGAGCGAGCACACGCGTAATCAAATTGTCCATCCACGAAGGGAAGGCGCAAAGCGTCGCCACGAAGCGCGGTAATCTCGGGAAACGTTGTCGCTCGTTCGGCAATCGCCCTTGCGGATCGCGCGTTTAGTTCAACTCCGGTGAGTTGCGCTTTCGTTCGTTATTCCGCGCCCACTCGGCGACGACACTCAGCAGCTCGCCCGAACCTGCGCCAACATCGACTACGGAAAAGGTTCGCAAATTTAGTTTTCCGATCTCATTCAGCAGGGAATCTCTGAGCGCGCTCGCGTCACCCAACCAGCGATTGACGCGCTGAAGTTCTACAATGCACCCTTCGTATTCCTCGGCCGTGTAGATCACCCTTGTCGAGGTGCTCAAGCTCGAGACTGCGCTGGCGAAACTGATTGAACATAGGTTTGACTACATGATAATCGCGTTGCAGAACTCTGGGTAGTGTCGTGATTTAAGTTTCTCTGTGAAACCTCCGTGTCCTCCGTGTCTCTGTGGTGAACAAACGCTAAGCAAACACTCACCACAGGGGCACAGAACCCAGAGGAGGCACAGAATTTTGAACCAGGGCTCCACTCTACGTTTGTCGCCGGCTGTGAAGTCTGGAATCATTACCTCATGGAGAGTAATTCCGGCGCGGTTGCCGAACTGTTCTTAAATCCACGGCACGTTGGTGAAGCGACCAGGCCCCAACTTTCATCGGGCGGTCGCGATCGTTTGAGATGTGGCGCCATCTTACGCATAACGGTGCGCATCGACGATTCGCAACGAATTACCGAAGCGAAATTTAAAGCAGCTGGTTGCAGTGTCCTGGTTGCTGCGGCTTCGTCGTTAATTGAGCGATGTGATCGGGAAAACCACTGGAGAAGCCAGCTGCGATGGCGCAGGGCCTTGACCAGTTGGCGAGAAAAAACTTGGGGCCTTGCCGGCGCAACGAAATGAGTGTGTTCTGCTGGCCGGTGAAGCTCTGGTTTCGGCCGTTCGCAGCTACCAGCGATTCGGCGCGCGAGGAGTGGGAGGGTGATGAAGCATTAATCTGCACCTGCTTCTGCGTTTCGGAACGAACCATCGAAGCGCAGATTCAGAGGAGATCACTTAAGAACAATCGCCGAAGTCACCGCGGCGTGTAGTGCCGGAGGCGGCTGCCGTTCGTGTTACCCTTTGATTGAAAGACATCCTGGAGGAGGTGAAATGGTGAAATGGTGAATATAGTAAAAGCCGGAATGATGAGTGATGACACAATGATATGAACTAGAAACTCGGCGGGTTACTGCAGAAGGTATCCCCGGCGTGAAGCCATCGCTTCGGTGAGTTGGTTGTAATTAAGTCAAGGCGAGCATACTCGGGCAAACGGCTGAGGATTATTGCCCTCTTCTCTCTCGGAACCAGAGCCGATATATATGGTCGTTCTTCCGCCAAACGAGAAGTCGGTGGTTCTGCCACAAAGTGAACTCGGAGCCCACCGGATTAACTGGCGGATCGAACCCTCAGATCATGCCGGCCCGGCCGGACGCCCTTTATCAAGAAGCGCGCCGAGATTTGATCTATTTACCCTTTACACATTCACTATTCACTCACAACAATGATCTATCTCGACAACAATGCCACCACCCGCGTCGCGCCTGAAGTATTCGCGGCGATGCAGCCTTATCTGACTGAGACACTACGGCAATCCCTCTTCAGCACACTCTGCTGGGCCGGCAGATGAAGGCGGCGGTCGAGCGCGCTCGCGAGCAGGTTGCCGAACTGCTTGGCGCGGCGAGCCCGGTGAGATCGTTTTCACCTCGTGCGGTTCAGAGTCAGACAACTGGGCCATCGGCGGATTTCTCGAGCAGAACCCTACGCGGCGTCACATCATTACCACGCGCGTCGAACATGAAGCGGTGCGTAACCTCTGCGAACATCTCGGCGCAAATCGGTTGCGAGGTGACGTGGCTTGAAGTGAACGAGAACGGCGAACTCAATCTCGACGATCTGCGACAGGCCCTGCGCCGCGACACGGGAATAGTTTCCGTGATGATGGCAAACAACGAAACCGGCGTGTTGTTTCCCATCAAAGAGATTGGAAAGATCGTGCGCGAAAATTCCGACGCAGTCTTTCACGTTGACGGCGTACAGGCCGTCGGCAAGGTTCCGATCTATCTACGGGAACTCGAGGTCGATCTGTTCGCGTTGTCCGGTCACAAACTACACGCGCCGCAGGGTGTCGGCGCGCTCTACATTCGCGAGGGCGTCAAACTACCTCCATTCATCATCGGCGGCGCGCAGGAAAGAGGCCGGCGCGCGAGGCACGCTCTGCGGTCCCGAATATTGTCGGGCTCGGGCGCCGCCTGCGAGTTGGCCAGCTCACTTCGACGAGCACGAACGTATCGAGTCTCTGCGCAACAAACTGGAAGACGCGATATTGAAGCAGATTCCGAACGCGCGACTAAATGGGACCGCTGACCGTCGCGAAGCGTTTGCCCAACACCGCCAGCATTTCGTTCTCGAGTATGTCGAAGGCGAAAACATTCTGGTTCATCTCGACGAGGCCGGCGTTTGCGTTTCCACCGGCTCTGCCTGTCACTCAACTACCAAACAATCGTCACCGACCTTGCGCGCGATGAACGTGCCCTACACCGCGGCGCAGGGTTCCATCAGGTTCTCTCTTGGCCGTTACAATACCGAAGCCGAAATCGAATACACGCTTGAGGTGCTGCCAGGGATCATCGACAAGCTTGTCGAAATGTCGCCCTATGACAAAGAACTCAAGCACTACGTCGCGGAGCGACTGAAGGAGTAGGGAAAAGGGGAACAGGGGAAAAGGGTAAGGGGGAAAGGGTAATAAAGCGCGCACTTGCTTCCCTTTCCCCTCTTACCGCTTTCCCCTATTCCTGTTCGTCTTTTCCCCTGTTCACCCTCTTTTACTGGTAGAATTCGTTTTGGATTTAGTTAGGTCTCCGCTAATACTCTTCGTTGGTTTCTGGAGAAACAATCCATGCCAGCTGAACAGTCCACGGCCAGTGAAGCGCCTTCCGTCGCCATAGGCAAAACCGCGTCGTCGCGCAAGGCGCGGCAGGATTCGGTCGGCTCTATGCAGACCGACGACTACTGTGTGCATTGCGCCTTCCACCCCGCTCTCCAGGGCAATAGAATCTATGAGCCGGGACGAAGGCGGATGTGCGATCGTTTGCGCAGAAGATGGGTCGGTAGTGGGTATTTTTACCGAGCGAGATCTTTTGACTAAGATAGTTGGACAAGGGACTGGACTTGAGACGCTCCCGTAAGCAACTGGATGTCACCCGTAGTTGCAACTCTAACGCCGGAAGCAACAATCGGTGACGCCGTGGCCATCATGAATGACAAGGGTTATCGGAATGTTCCGCTGGTAAAAGACGGCAAACTGGTTGGTTCCATCTCGGTTTTCGATATCATCAGCTATCTGGCCGAAAGCTATCCGAAAACTACGATGAACCTGCCGCCGAATCCCGATCAGGTGATGGAAAGTACAGACGGAGGGTAAATCGTAAATGGTAAATGGTGAATAGAAGGAAAGGAAAGCTGCCGCCATTTACCATTCACCATTCACCATTTACTTTTCATACGGGAAGGAAACTTCGAGACACAATAATGAGCACTATTATCGAACCCCCGGTAGAACACGCGGAGAAGAATCTTGAAGAAGTAGAGGCCGTGACGATCCGTTTTGCCGGCGACTCCGGCGACGGCATGCAGTTAACGGGAACGCAGTTCACCAACACTTCGGCGGTTGTCGGCAATGACATCTCTACGCTTGCCCGACTTTCCGGCCGAGATTCGCGCGCCCGCCGGCAGCTTGCCGGGCGTCAGCGGTTTTCAGTTGAACTTCTCCAGCCAGGACATCAAGACGCCCGGCGATCAGCCCAGCGTTTTGGTGGCTATGAACCCGGCGGCGCTGAAAGTCAATCTTGCGGACCTCGAAGAGGGCGGCACACTCATCATCAACACCGACGGCTTCACACCTGAGAATTTGAAGTATGCGAACTACGCTTCAAATCCACTCGAGGATGGCACGCTGGCCGGGTTATCGCGTGCACAAGCTGCCGGTCACCACGCTCAACATGAACGCGCTGAAGGGCAACGTCGAACTGTCGCGCAAGGAGATCGATCGCTGCAAAAACTTCTTCGCGCTCGGGTGTGCTCTACTGGCTCTACGATCGGCCGATGGAAAATACCCTGACCTGGATCACAAGCAAGTTTGGCAAGAACCCGGAACTGGCCAAGGCAAACGAAATTGCCTTGAAGACGGGTTATAACTTCGCCGACACTACCGGAGCTTTTCACTACTCATTACACAATCAAGAAAGCGAAAATCGCTCCCGGCAAATACCGCAAGATAACCGGCAACGAAGCCACTGCGCTCGGATTCGTCGCTGCTTCGCAACTCGCCGGCCGGCCGCTGTTCTATGGATCGTATCCAATCACGCCGGCGTCTGACATTCTGCACGAGCTCGCGCGCCACAAGAGTTTTGGCGTGAAGACTTTTCAGGCCGAGGACGAGATTGCCGCAGTTTGTTCCGCTATCGGCGCAAGCTTTGCCGGCCAGATTGGTCTAACTGGAACTTCCGGTCCGGGCGTGGCCCTGAAGCAGGAAGCCATCGGACTAGCCGTGATGACTGAGCTGCCGTTGGTGATCATTAACGTGCAGCGCGGTGGGCCATCAACCGGTTTGCCGACAAAGACTGAGCAGGCGGATCTGTTCCAGGCGGTCTGGGGACGAAACGGCGAATGTCCGGCGATTGTTCTTGCGCCGGCCACACCCGCCGATTGTTTTCACATGGCTATTGAAGCGGTGCGTCTGGCGTTTAAGTATATGACTCCGGTTTTCTATTTGTCTGACGGCTATCTGGCAAACGGAGCCGAGCCCTGGGCCATTCCGAAATCGATGAGCTGCCGAAAATCGAGGTTACGTTTGCCACTGACCCGGCCAGCTTCATGCCTTATTCGCGCGACCCGGAAACGCTGGCGCGTCCGTATGCGATTCCCGGCACGCCGGGACTCGAGCATCGCATCGGCGGCATCGAGAAACAGCACATTACCGGCAACGTCAACTACGATCCTGAGAATCACCACCTGATGGTGAAGCTGCGGCAGGAGAAAGTTGATCGCGCCGCGAACGACATTCCGTTGATCGAAGTTTTCGGAGAGCCGACCGGCAAGGTGCTGGTGCTGGGATGGGGCTCGACTTACGGCTCGATCAGTACGGCAGTCGAGAAACTGCAGAGCGAGGGCAAGAGTGTTTCGGCGGCCCATCTGAAGTATTTAAACCCCTTCCCGAAGAATCTTGGTGAAGTGCTCGCCGGCTTTGAAACGGTGATTATTCCGGAAATGAATCTGGGCCAGCTTTGCACGATGGTGCGTGCGAAGTATTTGGTTGACGCAATTGCTTTCTCGAAAGTGAAAGGGCCGGCCGTTCCAGATTCGCGAGATTGTTCGTAAGGTTGAGGAGTATTTGTAAACCCTGTTCGTTGTCGCAGGTGCTACCCTCACCTGTTGAAGTGCCTTTGAGAGATTTAGAGATGAGCACTGAAGTACAACTCATGACCGCTGATGAGCTTCTGGCTTTACCCAGGGGCGAGTTTCGTTACGAACTCGTCAATGGAGAACTAAAGAAGATGTCACCAGCCGGACATAACCATGGCAGAGTCACAATTCGGCTAACCCTGCCAGTTGCGCTCCATTTGCAAAAACATAAATTTAGGGGAAGTATATGCGGCCGAAACGGGATTTAAGCTCAGCTCAAACCCCGACACCGTACGGGCACCCAATGTCGCGTTCATTCGTCAAGATCGTGTTGATGCCGTTGGGAAAGCCGAAGGTTACTGGCCTGGCGCGCCTGACCTTGCGGTAGAGGTGCTGAGTGCGAGCGATACCGTCGGCGAAGTCGAAGAAAAGGTTTCAGAGTGGTTAGCTGCCGGATCAATCGAGGTTTGGGTAGTTAGTCCAAAGCTGCGGACCCTGACGGTTTACCGGTCGGCAAATGATGTTTCGACGTTAACCGAAAACGATCTGCTCGAGGGCGGAGATGTTTGCCGGGCTTCCGTATACGAGTCGAAGAAATCTTTACTTAGTTATACGAAGAACAACAGGAGCATTCATGAGTTCAACGGAAAATGGTAACAGTGGTAACGGCAATCTTAAGAAGCCAATCGTCGAAGCAGTCTCTGCTGACAGCGAAGTTGGCTCGGCAGTGTCAGGCAAGATAGCACCGCCTCCGGGTCAACAGAAAAAGGCTGACTTTGTCTCCGATCAGGAAGTGCGCTGGTGTCCCGGCTGTGGCGACTACGCAATTCTCAACAATGTTCAGAAGGTGATGCCCGAGCTCGGCATTCCGCGCGAGAAGATTGTTTTCGTTTCCGGCATCGGCTGCTCCTCGCGCTTTCCTTACTACATGAACACCTATGGCTTCCATTCGATTCATGGACGAGCGCCCGCGATCGCGACCGGCATCAAGTGTGCGAATCCGGATCTGAGCGTTTGGGTTATCACCGGCGACGGCGACGCGCTCTCCATCGGCGGCAATCACTTTATGCATGCGATTCGCCGCAACCTGGATGTCAACTACATACTCTTCAATAATCGTATTTATGGTTTGACTAAGGGCCAGTACAGTCCGACGTCGGAGTTTGGCAAGAAGACGAAGTCGAGCCCGGTGGGCGCTGTCGACTATCCAATCAACCCGCTTTCACTGGCCATCGCCAGCGAGTCGACCTTCGTGGCGCGCTCGATCGATATCGACGTCAAACATCTCGGCGGCGTGGTTGAAGCCGGGGCCAGACATAAAGGCATCTCGTTTATCGAGGTCTACCAAAACTGCAATATCTTCAATGACCACGCCTTCGATTCGTTCGCTGAACGCAGCGTGCGCACTGACCGCGTGCTTTATCTCGAGCACGGCAAACCGATGATCTTCGGCAAGGACCGGAACCGCGGGATTCGCATGAATGGCGCGCATCCGGAAGTGGTGACCATCGGCGAAAATGGCATCACTGAAAACGATCTGCTGGTACACGACATTTATTTGAAGGATCCTTCAGTCGCGTTTATGTTGGCCCGCATGGAACAGCCAGACTTCCCGCAGCCGGTGGGAATCTTCCGCGCCGGTCGAGCGACCGACCTACGAAGAGATGATGGTTGGACAGATTGATGCCGCCATTGCAAAGTCGGGACCCGGCAGTCTGGAAAACTGCTCAATAGCGGTGACACGTGGACCGTAGAATAAACGCGGTCCAAGCTATTGCCCAACAGGGTTCCATCGCAGTAGAGGCACGGCATATCGTGCCTCTACTTATTTGCTCACCACACAGGTAGTTCCTGAAGAAAAAAGCTGCTTCTCAGGACCAGTTGTCATAGAATGCGCCGCGTTCAAGGATCGGCACGCACCTCGCAGCCATTTCAGTTCCGATTGAACCTCTAATCAATGAGAGGACCGACCAATGACGACGCCCCTACGCTTCAATCTCACCGGGAAACCCGAGGCTACAATTCTCATTTTGCTTTTGCTGGTTATTAGCTGCCTGGCGGCCGGCGCGGCTCGCACAGTCGCCGGCATTACCGGCTTCGCAGAATGCCTGTGGGAGCAACTTTCGCTGGCTCCTGGCAAACTCAACAAAACTCCAATGACCTGTGGACAATTACAGTAAAGGGCGGGACCGCGGAGGGCATATATTCGCCGGTAGGTGTACAGCGCCAGAATACTCAGAGGCAAAATTACCGGCAATCTTTTTGCAGGAGAGTGGAACGAAATACAAGGACCACAAAGCGGAAATTTTGTCGCCAACCTGGTTCCGCCGGAGCATCGCATACAAGTAACGTTTTACTCCAAAGGAGATCAGGTGGACACCATGGCTTGGTTTTGCGAGTTGCCTGGAGGACCGGTGGGAACGGCATCTCCGACTCCTACGCCACAGCCGACGGCAAACTCGATTCGCGATGACCAGGACCGGGACGACTTTAAAACGTTCGACTCGCTTGCCCCGGTTGAGCAAGTGATCGTGCTCACCAAAGAGGGGCCACGTTTTCCCGTCGAGTATGACGCCAGCGATCTTTCCATGCGAGTGTTGGTCAGGGTGGGTGGCCCGTGGTCGTGGATTACTGGTCTTCAGACGGACGCGCGCTCGCGACCTTGAGCATCGGAGTTGAAGGCTTCAAACTCATCGGGCTAAAGCTCAGGCCGAGGATCGGAGCCGAACTCAACATCATGCTGCCTCGTCGAGTTTGGGACCGATTTTCGCGTTGCGAAGCTGCATTATTCACGCGGTTACCAATGACGGGAGGCCTGCAAGAATTTCACTTGTTCGGATTTGCCATGGGCCAAAGGGCGTTCAGGCTTTGCGTCGAGTCAACCAACCAGAGAGTGCCGTGCAACTGGCGATAAACAGCGCTCCTGAGGGGATCGAGTCCGACTACGAACCACTCGCTCTCTTTGATCCTGTGCCGCAGAGCGGAACCATGCTTGAAATAAAAGTTTCGCTGCCGGCCACCCTTCGCGCGAAGCAAGCAACATCCGCGAGAACCATATCGAGTTGGCTATGTATCGCGAGAAGATTTCAGCGAGAAGGACGTGTGGGAATGGTGGCGCGTAGTTGGTCTCCATTGGGGAAAAGGTTTGGCAGCATGGGACCAATGGTGCAATATCCAGCAATCAGCCCAAGTCAATGCAATGGAATGGAATCATAACCAGTATGAAACTCGTCTCGACTGGAGCCCATGGGTTGCATCTCGCGGCCTGGCAGAAAAGCTCCGGCGAACGCGATTGGGTCGTGGCCCGTACTCAGTCTCTGCTAACAGTGATTGAGTGATTCGGTTCACAAACGTTTTGACTTGCTGTTTCGCTGATTTCAACGGCGCGGCGGCTTATGTTCAGCTGGAACTCGAATACCGGACGGCAGAGTCTCGTCGAATGTCCGCTTCCACTTTCATCGCACGAGTTAACGCTTACTGGCAAAAACGCCTGGTGCGAATTTTGGTGGCGCTGCTTATTCTGGCCGGCGCAATCTACCTCCAGTATTGGCTTGCTAACATTCCTCTGCCGGTTGACGTCGAAACTTCGAAGCCGCCGAACACTCCAGCTGGCGCAGCGCTTGTGAAACACGAAGAGTTGGTCATCGAAGGCCCAACCATCGATAACTCCGGCGGCGCGACGCCGAGTCGATCTTGCTCTCCGGCAGAAGGCACCAAGTTCGTCGCCGTTGAAGCGCGCTTCGATTCGGGAGAAATCGGAAAGCGACTTTATCGACCTGCTGCGCACTGACCCCGAGGAAAAGTCGCTGCCAACTCAGGACCAGCAATTAATTGTTTTCCAGTGCAATGCCCGACGAAGCGGCGGTCCGCCGCATCGGGTAAACCTGCAACGCCTGAGAAGCAGCAAGCGGCGCCATGCCGGACATCAATCGATGTGAAACTGCCGGAAGGCGCGAAAATGCCCGCCGCGTTGCACTTCTTGCAAGTTAGTCCAGGCTCGGATCAGCATCGCAGCTTCGAAATGGAAGTTGAGGGCGCAGATGTCGTAGTGGAACTAATGACCAGCAACCTTTCAGATTCGGCAACCGGCGAAATGCAGGGCACGGATTGCGGTAAGCATCTTTCCATCGGGCCGTCGTGGAGTCGCCTTCGTTCACCGCTGGCGCCGATAGATGTTGCCGTGGGTGCCGGCGTGGATCGAGCTTTCGTTTTTCGTTTACCAGTCCGGAGGGAAGATGCCATGGAGCGTGGCGGCGGCAAGTTTTTACTGAACCCTTCAAGCCGCGTCGCTTTGCCGTTAAATGTCCGCGCCGGTGAAAACCGTCAAGCATGAAGCTTCGTCCGCAGCGCGTCACCTTCGATTGCGACAATTCTTGACGCGAAAGCGTCGCTGACAAACCGCCGCTGGTACTGAAGTATTTCCGCGTCGGCTCGGAAAATCTGGAATTGGATTTTGCCGGAGAAGCGATGGTACGAAAAATGGCGAAGCAGTCTCTTACGTTTAGCTTGGTTGATTTTATCAAAGTGAAACCCGATTCTCGCCGGCATCCTGGCGATGCTCGACGCGGCGCTGCTCGAGGTGGATCAGACGCGCCTCTTTAAGGGCAACCAGAGCCCGGACAAGGCTTAGGATCTGTTCAAACTGGGGGAGTCGGCAATTGCTAATCAGAAGTGTTTGGCAGCGTGCGCGCGTTAGCTATAGAGATGCCCGGGCAGCTGGCACCGATCGTCTGAGATTTGAAATTATGAACTGTCCTTCCTGTGGTCACGAAAACATCGACGGCATTGACCGTTGCGAGAATTGCCTGGCGTCGTTTCGACAGCTCGACATTCCGAGTGCCGACGCCGCCGAGGGGCTGGCGCTCTCCGTAATGGAAGACAATTTGAGCCGGCTTGATCAGGATGAGACCATTGCCGTTACCCCGGATACGCCGGCTCTCGACGTAACTCATCTCATGAAGAATTCCAACTCCGGCTGCGCGCTCGTTGTCGAAGGCGGCAAGCTGGTGGGAATTTTTACCGAGCACGATGTGCTCAAGAAGGTGAACAGCGGCGGAAATCTGGAATCGGCAACTGTGAAAGAACTCATGAGCCGGAATCCGGAGACCCTCAACGAGAAAGACTCGGTGGCGGAGGCGCTCAACAAAATGTCGCTCGGCCGCTATCGCCACATTCCGTTCAAAAAAGCCGACGGCACTTACGCTGTCGCCTCAATCAGATCCGTCCTCAAATACATCGCCCGGGAAGACTGGTAGGCCGCAACCCGCTTACTTCCAGCGCTATTAACTCAATCCGCTTGCGGGGATTAGAGTTGTCACGCGCAAGTCCCTTCAATTCTCCCGTTCATTCAAAGACGCCACGGGAACTCGCAAGCGTTATTGGTGGTCTAACCACGCAACATTAACCGCCCAAGGGGTTGGCGTTCGCGCAAACTTTGAAAATTACTCGGTTCACCGAAGCTACCCGATCATGAAAACAATCATCTCTATCGCACTGCTCGCGTTTCTCTACTTCCTGCCGACCTCTGCTCAACAAGCTGACTACGCAAAGCTCAAGTCAGAGGCCGAACAATTTTATGCAGCCGGTTCCTACGCTCGCGCCAATGAGCTCTATGGCAAGGTAGACAAATCAAACTTGTCGCCCGTTGAGGCGCGTTGGGTGGATTTCCGCCTCGCCGACACCTCCTGGCGCGCCCAGGCGGCCACCCAGACCTCGGATAACACAATATTTGAGTTAGCCCAGAAGCAACTGGAAGAACTCGTCCGCGTCAACGACAAAGACAACGAACGCGATCTCGTGTGGGCCGGAAGCTCACGAATCACTCGGCGATTTTTCTGGACGCGAAGCAATCAGGATGAACTGGGGCGGCGGCTGGCCACACTATCAACTGGCGTTGGACTGGTGGGCCGGGCAGCGTGAGATCAATCAAGCCCGCGAACGCTATCTCAAGATCGTTTTCAAAGCCGCCGAGCCGCCCCGTCCAAACGAGTATTACTACTACACCTACTATGGTAACTACGTTCCCCTCGAGACGCTCGAAAATGCGCTGAAGATAAGCACAACTGAAAACGAAAAGACGCATCTGCATTTCCTGATCGCGATGACCATGCGTTATGTGGGCGGCGATTGGGACACGCGCCAACGCGTGCCCGAAGAATTTGAAGCCGCCCTAAAGGCCGGCAAGCAATCCGACTGGTACGACGATGCGCTGTTTCATTACGCCCAATGGATGGAGACTACGGGCCTGATTCGCCAGCTTGATAATGGCGAATGGCAGCAGGAGCCTGACTACGTTAAGGCGCTGGAACTGTATCGTCGCCTCACTAAAGAACTCGCCAAAGGCGAAACGCGCTACTACGACCAGGCGCTCGCGCAAATCAAGCAGATCACCGAGCCGACTATCAGTGTGGCGGTCTCGAATATTTTTCTGCCCGAGTCTGAGCTGCAATTCGGATTGAGGCACGCAACCTCAAACGCGTCGATTTCGCGCTGTACAAGATCGACTTAACCAGCGACGTCCGTTTCACAAAAACCCGGACGAAGATGAGGGCGAAGGCGACGTCGAAGCCTGGATTCATAAACTGAAGGTCGCCGGACGAACGCCAGTCAAAGCATGGTCGAAACAGATCGACAGTAAGGGCGATCACAAACTCTTCAACGAGGAAGTTCGCGTCGACGGCAGACTCCCCTTGGGCGCTTATGTGCTGGAGGGGCGGGGCGGTTCACTTTCAGCCCGCGACCTGGTTTTGATCACTGACGTTTCGCTGGTTTTGAAGTCCTCGCCAACGCAGGCCCTGGTCTATTTCTCAAATGCCGTTACCGGCGCTCCGCTAGCGAACGCAAATGTGACCCTGTGGGAAAATTATTACGACGGCGACAGCGCCACCATGTGGCACGCGCGCCGTTTGGCGCAAACGACAAACAGCGACGGGCTGGCCCAGTTCAAACTGCAGCACACCAGTAGCAGTCGAAACCTTTAGTGCGGCGGCGGCGACTGGAGTTGGTGACGATCGGGAGGCGTTTGCTGCCGGCAGCGCCGGGGGCGTCAACCAGGGTGGCGAAGCGTGGCGGATTTACGCCTTCACGGATCGCCCCGCATATCGCCCGCGGGAAACGGTGCAGTGGAAATTCATCGCGCGCCGCTTTGGCAATGGCGTGTATTCAACGCCGGCGAGTCAGGTTGTTGAATATCAGATCAACGATCCGCGGGGCACTAAAATAAGCGGAGGCAAATCGACGCTCTGCTACTCTTTGCTGATGATATTTGGAGATGGGGAATGGTCGGTTTCTCGTCCGCTTAAATTCAACCTTCAGCACAACCCAGCGGTGCAGTTCCTTTTCCCACCACCACAAAGATTTTCCCGGTGTGAAATTCTTCTCTGATTATGCGTTTTGGCGAGAGACAATCCTAAACCCCAGCCGTTTTTTTGAGTATCCGGTCGAAAACGGTTTTACCTTCTCGAGGAATTCCTTTCCTGGTGTCTTTAATGTCTACGAAAGTTTGTTTTCCTGTTTTGAACAGAAACATCAGATGGTTCTGATCCGCCAATGCAGTGGATCGAGTGCATTCTTCAACAAATTTTCAATACCATGCAAACAGGTGGACTGACCCTCGGCTTCTAGCTCTTCCCTGTGGGCGTGCTGAAAGGCCGATGGGAGACTTCTCCTTGCGCCTTTCGAATGCATTGCGTAATTCTTCTTTACCCCGTTATAGTCATTAGTGCGGATTGGCAGATCAGGAGTGGAACCGATTTTTGAAACCGCTCTGCAATTAATTCCAGACGCTCGATATCTTTTTCAACTTCAGGGATCTGCATTCATTTCAGCATTCATTTGGTTCTGGAGTCATATAATCGACCCACAGAGAAAGCTGATATCGGTGTGCCGAGTTGGTGGGCAGTTTCTTTTTGCCACACCGCCCACACGATGGTTTTGCTCGCCCCTGCGCGCAGTACTGGGAAAGTGAGATGTATGCTACAGCAAGAAAAAAGCAAAATGATGCTGAAACCTGGATAAACGGAAAATACTCGCAACTTCACGTGCCAAGTAGGAATCGCGATAGTAAATGTGTATTGATGAGTACTTAAAGGGAATATTCTATCTATAGTTCCTGATCCGCTTTCATCTCGCCAACTCACGCTTCAGGTAATCGTCTTTGGCAATTTTGATCGTATCCGTGTTTTTAAATCCTTGCAATATTCTATTCTCATCGGCAAGGATCAAGGGGACAGTTTCATTGGTTTCAATGATGTGAAACATGAATCCCAAAATCGACATTGCCACTTGCTTCCGCAAGATGCTTCTTCAGGCCATCGCCTATGTTAACTCCATTTGCTCTTCTTTCGGCCAGCTTCCTGATAGGTAATTGGTATGTTAACAGAAGTGATGCATAACTTCAGCAAATAGTAATGGCAGCAGAAAAAGCCTGTGTATTCTTTTGTTCGTAAATATTCATCGTAATGAGTTGGCTATACCACTAACCTGTTTTTGAATTGCGGATGACTTAAGCATGCAAGAATAAGCAATTGTAGTCATCGTGCGGCGACGCGGTTACCTGTTCATTTTAAAAACCATCACTATGATTTACTTGAAAATATTTTTGAAGTTATCAAATTCTTTTTGATTTTGTTTTGTTGCACTCTCTTCGCTCACACCCAGGCTATCGGCACCTGTGCTGTCGCTCTCAAATTCCATATATTGAATATCTTCAGGAGATTTCCAGTCTTTATTTCCTGCTTCTTTGTTCCTCCTGGTCAAACTCTTTTCTTAACACTTCTTTCAATTCATTCTTTTCGTTCTAAGGTCCGGTTACTTTTGTTTCACCGCCTGCTTGGGTCGATTTGATCACCGGGTTACTGCAGGCCAGTCATGGAAAGATAAAGATTGAGAAATCCTTCGGTTGATTTGTCCGGGTTGCGTCGGTTCATAGTTCGCTTTTTTCAAATTTGGAAGTAAGAAGTTTAAGCAGGTTTAACTGCACCTTACAATCAATGATGTTATCGAAGGAATGCGTACCCGAAAGCTGTACGTTCAGCGCATTAGTGAAAATCTGCATCGCTTTGGATATAAATCTTCATTCTTTATCTCACTGTTTTGCAATTTGAAAATGGAATATTTTTCAATTCACTGATCTTAACAAACTTTGCCAGTGCCATCATAGGATCAAATTATTTAATTCGCCATTGTCAATGGTGACATTCAAGTTACTGCATGCCAACTTGCTTTTATCCAGTTTGCGCTCAATCCAGGTTGCCTGTAATGCGACGTCCGATGTAACCACGCTCTTTCAGGTTCTTATGAGTTAAAGATGTTTGACCGAATCATTGAACTCAAAAGTTGGGAGATATCGAGCGCATCAGGAGCTTCGAGCAAGGTCAAGAAGGTTTCTTTGCATTGGTAATGTCAAGCTTCCCATTCGCTGCAGCCAAGCAGAGCCTTTTCGGCATTCATGCCGAAATCGTTGAAATAGATATTGTTACCAAGAAAAAGAATATTGCCATGAAAAAAGCGGAGCGGTGAAAAGTTTTCATAGCTGAATTTCAGATGGAAGCGGAGACGGATCCTGACAATAGGTAAAAGAGTGACGGTATCGAATAGTAATCGTCACTTGTGGAACTGTAAGATGCTGCTGGCATTAACGCCTACGTCTTCCTCTCACTTGAGCTTGTCGAAGTAAGCTTCACGATCATTCCAATCTTCTGATGATTGACAAACGGAATCATTCAGTGAGCTAAGCAAGGTAAGGGATAAAATTGCTGATGGTTCCAAGTAGTGAGTAATGCTTTCCTTTGCCTTGAATGAAAGCTGTTAATGGTAATCTGGTTGTTGTTGATATCAAATGCTTCCGTTTAATGATCATATGTGGTCTTATCAGTTCCGATCAAAACTTCTTTCAGGTTAAAACTCCCTCCGGCTTCAATCTTATTCAGGTCAGTTGCCCGTGTTATTTGATTCACATTTCCTTTGTAATAAATTTCCGAAAGGCAACAGTGCCGTCAAGGTCTCTAAGATATAATCGGTGATGGCAAAACAGGGGGCGCGACTTTTTTCAGAGAAACTTCTCCACCAATTGTTAACGCAAGAAAGGGGTGATTGAAATCGCTGCAAAGGCAGTCGGCGCCAGCTCACCGGCACACCAAAGCTTGAAAGAGGTGCGAGCAATTCTTCAAACCGATGGAGGATGATGTGACATGCTTGGCGCAATGAGCCGTTGGAGCGAGCACCATCGATGGTATGCAGGACGAAAAGCAAGGCGTCAGAAATAAAAAAGTGTGAAAAAAGGTTCACAACGCTCAATGTGGATTCATCCATTTCAGCGTGAGCGAGTGTCCCACCCTTCACGCCGAAATTGAATATTTTCAGCAGCAGGGTTCGAGGAAGCAGAAGTCAGCGTCCACTAATGTCACCGCTGAACTGAAGACTCCCATCGCCTCTGTAGTGCGGCAGAAACAATCCCGGTAAGTCAGCAGGTAGCATTGCTGCCACCTCCTGGATGATGCGGAGGTCAGGGCCAGAAATTCTTAAAAGATCAAGCTGGTTTCCTTCGGGGCATCGAATGACTTCCGGAAAGCTGAAAGACGTTATCCCCGGGATATTGTATTTTTCCATTCCTGAATGAATACAAATTCTGATTCCAGATCGTCCTGGAGCTCGCAATCCACCGATGCCTTAGTTATGATTGGGCAGGTAATCAATGTTTGTATTTCGACGATGATCAACCGCCGACAAAAACAAATCCGTTACTCCTGGAATGGAAACAGCAAGAGCAAATTATCGGAAGAGCAGTTTCCTGCAAGCTTTGAAGATTGTCCGGTATTCAAGATATAATGCTGCCCGGTACGATCTGCCACTCGAAATGAATCAGCGCCATGGCCGTCAGCCTCAGCCTCCCCAATCGCCAGTGGAGAAATCCTTCCCGTATTTTCCGGCGATGTTTTGAAGATATTAAATAAGCTGCCCTCGCCATCCTTTATTTATTCTTACAGATAAATTCGTCCATTTTCATACCAATTATTTTTTTAATGGAGAAATGATTTCGAAAAACATCACGGATGCCAGTAAGAGCAAAAGCGATATTTTCTTCACATGGAAAGTAACTCAACCTTTTTCAGGAGCGTTGCCTTTTAATTGAAACTGCACTGAAGTTGTGACTGGTATTTTTGCTCAGCGGGTAGCTGGGCGAGAACTGAGAGAACTGATTTCACCGAGTCCCACCTTCACTCTCGGTCGCTAGCTGCTTGGCTGAGTTCTTTTAACTGCAATGTCTTTGATCTTTGCCACCAAAGGCAGCCATCACCATGAGTGATGCAGACCTGATCATCACCGTGGCGAGTAATGACAATGCCTGAGCTGAGACCAATGCCAGTGACCCATTTTTTTTTCCACAGAGGTACTATAACTGCTTGTGCTCTCGGAAGCCGACCTGCGACCTGTGCTAGCGCCTCAATGGCCGGAGACTTAAATGGGAACGATGATGAGGCTTTGAACACATGGGGATGATCGTTGATGACTTCCACGACAGAAAATCTGAGAAGCTGTTTTGATTTCATTCGAAACAATCTTATGCGCTGGTTCTAAGCAAGGCACTCTGGATTTTAGACGAGCGGGGAGCAAGTCCTTCCCTCGGGGAAGGATTTAGGATGGGCTATAGCGTTGTATGTAACTGTTGGACAATCATTTCAAAACAGCCTCCTGCACTCAAAGAAAATATTTTTATAGAAGCTAGAGGTTAGCGTGGTCCGATTGCATGATAGCGGCCCTACCGCTAATCTTCGCGAAAAACTCTCGCGCAGATTCGAGATCTTCAATGGTGTCTACAGAAATAGTTCCATAGCTCCGTGACGGCCGTTTGAATTTTGTATCCATTTGAAAGCCACCGAAGCTGCCTCAAGAGATTCCGCTTTTCCAGCGCATTCAACGGCAGGGATAGCATTTTTACTAGAACATCAGTCCGGTAACCGTAGATGCCAATTGCGTGCCAGTAATTTCCATCGTGCACCCAGTAGTCTTCAGGAAACGCCCCGCATATGGAGGGATGGCGGAGCGGCTAAAGTAAAGCGCTTCACCCCGGGCGTCTACTACCACTTTCACTACATTGGTGTTGAATCAACTCTCTCACGTTTCGTTATTCGCTTAATGAGCGTAGCAGCAATCCCCACAGATTCTTTATCAAAGCAACCACACAGGATATCTACCTGTCTCAGGAGGATGAAGGCTCGTCACCCTGCACGTTTATCACCACATCAAAATCAACTGATCATATTTTTCACGACTTGCAGCACAGCGGTCCGTTCCCGAGGGGATGCCCAGTGAAGTCATCATCACTTTGCCGCCAAAGTCTTTACAATGTTCGCTTTATCCGCTCATCATCCGTTGCCACTAACACTTCATCAATGGCACGGCACTTGGTCACCTGCTCATACGCGCGCTGTATCATTGTTTTCCCGCGAATCAGGGCAAGTGGTTTTCCGGGGAAACGGGTAGAGGCATATCGTGCCGGATGCATACGAGTGCTGTTTCTCATGAGGTGTTTTCAGTTTTTGCTGAGGCTGGGCAGGGATTTATTTCGACCCTTTAAATTGTATTATTTCTTTCATTTCTTCAAGCGTGGATTTTATCCACCATTCTTACACCAGCCCGGATTTCACTTCAATGTAATTTTAACTGATAACTTACTCAGCAGATGAGAAAAATTCAGCAGACGAGATAGCTGATATCGCGTAAGCAGCGTTCGCAGAAATCAAACCCTTCTCACCACTACAAATATTTCCACTTATGTCAATCACTTTTACCTCTTCTCCTGTAGTGATTAATCCGCCATCGGCCAGTGGCATCATAACGATCACCCTCAATCTTCAATTTGTCCGGCGGACGAAGCGATGTGACTAGCAGTGCCTGTTTGTGCATTAATGAATTAAGTTTTGAGCGGGAATCATGGCAGCTGGATGGTTTTTGCCTGGGTATCTGTTAATACGAAACCTTTAGCGCACGGCTTCCAAAATATTTTTTCCGAAAGCCAGGAAGAGGAAGGAAGGCAAATCCCAATGGCAATACCACCCTCACCAATGCAAGTAAGGCATCGGTCGGACTGGTAAGCGAGAAATCAAAATTGATGTTCCTGATAAGTGCAGCGTCAAACCCGTAATCACTAAAATAATTCCTGTTATTCCGCGCAATCCAAATCCTGGCGTAATAAAAATTTCTATAGCAAGTGAAGAAAATAAGCCCCACTATAAAGAGCAGTATTTCCCAGTGCTCAAGCCAAGCCATCGAGGTACAATGGGGGAGCGAAGTAAAGAATTGCAGCTACTCCCGCAGCAATAATTGGTAAACCGATACCCGGATGCTGAAACTCGAAGTAAATTCCACTCAAGAATAACCAACAGTAAAATTCCGTTCACCACGGGATCTCAATAAAAAAGCAATGATCGCATCAAGCCAGCTTTGCTTGTATTCTATGATCTCGATGAGGCCCAACATGTGCCATCTCTAATACCTCATCTACTGATTCAGCAATACCATCGCAGTATCCATGTTTCAGGGCTTCGCTGGCGGTGAGCGTGAATTATTTTTCCGGAATCTGCGACGTCTTTGAGGTAGTTATTCGGTGTCACCATTCCTTCCGCAATCTTAGGATCGCGGTGACGCTGTTCGGCGGTTGAGCGCATCATGCCGCGCATATACGATTGGTATTTATCCGGCATCACTTCACCGTTTTTGATTTACGACGGAAGCGGCCCCGATAGCCGCACCGTGCCGCATATAGATGCTGTCGCATGAAATGGCAATCAATGCACCCGCAGATGCCGCATTTGAGTGATCCAGACGATAATGGTTTGCTTTGAATTGAGCAGGCGTGAGCCCGAATGGAATCAGCGACATCAAGCTCGCCTCCGTAGGTGTTTAGTTTGATTAAGATATAGTCGCAACCCAGCCTGTTTGCCTCATCCATCGCATTTTTAACCAGGCGCCATGCAGCCGGAAAATGTCCTGGTTCAATTCAAAGACGTATACTTTTTTCGAGCTTCTGCGGGAACAGAATGGGCGATAGAAATACTGTGCAGTAAACAGTACAACATAAATATTATCGTGAATAACTCCTTCTTCATGGATGGAATGAAACGTTTCAAGCAGGATACTCTTACGTGATTTCTTACGCTATTGAATGAATTGGAAGAATTTTTGCTGACCGTTCAGCTCTTCAAAGTTAATTTTTCTGTGATGCTCATTCGGTTTATTGGTTTCCTCTTGATATTAGCTAAGCTCATCGATGCTGTCCGGGCAATCTGTCAATATGAATTCCGGCAAACCGATGAGGTGCAAAATACGATACTCCACATCGTTCAGCAAGGAGAAACACTTTTCAGGTTTATCAAAAATATCATACCACTGTTCCTGACCTTTTACATTTAAATCCGGATGATAACAGATAATAACCTGGAAACTGGAGCGCGAATAAAAGTGCCCATTCTCTCACTCCGAATTGGTGCTGAAAGATGAAGAACGAAGCCGGAAACTGGAGAACGCTGTGTTGTACAATGTTCAAAGCCAGGAAACACTTTATTCCATCAGTAAAAGATACCATACGGACGTTGAAACACTCATGCTTTGGAACGATTTGCAGGAACCATCGATTGAAGTGGGACAACAGTTGATTGTGGGTTACGAATCACCCAATCTAAAGATCGTGGGGCCTTTGCACACTGTAACATCTGAACATGGAAACAAGGATCCACAGCAGAAAAGGCGCTCCGTATTAAAGTTGATTCAATAAAACCCCGGCATCTCATCCAACTGCAAAAGTGAAGACCCACATGATCCTGATGCAACATCTTCAACAGATGGGACACCTGTCTGAGAAGGGAATTGCCACATGGGTAAAGTCGTCTGGGCGATGATGGAAATTTTTACGCACTTCATCCAACAGCATCTACAGGCACAACCATTACCGTAAAGAACCCTGATGAACGGCAAAAGCGTCGATGTCAAGTGATTGGTAAGCTCCCGCTGACATCGGAAAATGAGAATGTGGCCATCAAGATTTCCGGGTCGGCTGCAAAAAATTAGGGGTGCTGGATCGATAAGTTTTTGGTTGAGCTTGAGTTACCAGTCTGCCGCAACCGATGAAACAAGTGATGAACTTTCTAACGATAAATAAATTAATAAGCAACACAATGAAATCAGCACAAAATGAAATGGGTCATTTCCGACTACATCTGCTACTAAGTTCACATCGCTCATCCGGGGCTGTTAGGGTCAGGTAATCAAATAAGACCTTTATCAATCAACAGCTTTGCTCTTTAAAACTGCAATAATGGTAGGGCATCCATTATCTCGTGATCCATTACCATTCGGTATAATTCACTAAAGGTAATTTCTTTACCTGGAGAACCTCTGTTTCTTCTGGTTCAGCATTGTGAAAACTAAGATCCTGTGCTACATAGATAATGGCGCGTTCATCAGTGCCCGAATTTGAAAGATGTAAGCTTCAGCAATTTTTGTCCACTTCTTTGCTCTTATTCCGCATTCTTCCATCAATTCGCCTTGTTTTGCTGAGTCGAGCGGGTCAATGCTATGAGGGCCGCCACCCTCCGGAATTTCCCAGCTATACTCATTTACAGGAAAACGGAATTGACCAACCATCCAGTATTGAGCTGCTCATCCAGCGGCAGCACGCAGATTGCCAGGTTTTGAAATGTACTACACTGTAAATGCCTGGCTTACCAACAGGATTGGTTACCTGGTGTTCCACTACATTTACCCATGTGTTGTCGTAATACTCTTTGTAGAATTTATTTTTCCAGGGGTTGGATGTCATTTATAGTTTTTTGGTTGAGAGTTCTTAATTTATGTTTTGCATCATCGATACGTTCTTATGGCTTCAGACAAACTCCCCTGATCAACCGCTCAATAAGCGGTGGCACGCCTACAGTAGCTTTCGCTTCGATCACTTCTGAGGTTACGCATGTGCGGTACTTCAGGAACCCGCGGATCCACCAGGAATTTATGCGAGTAGGGTGGAGCATAGTTGATCAAAACCGGCAGCAGGGTAGACCTGCAATGATGTTCCAATTACCGGGAAAATTTCAGCTTCACTGCTCGCTACTGAAGCTGGTTCCATCATCGGTACCGATTCATGGAAACCATACCACATGCGGTCGAAGTTGTGATCCGTCAGATGCCTTGTCACCCATTTTAGTGTCTTCATGGTACTCCATTATCAGATCAGGATCAACAGAGCTTCTTGATTTGGAGGATTTCGCCGTGAAGGTGAATAATCCTTTTGAACCCGCGCGCTCATGCAGATCATCGATGTTTTGAGTAATGACAGTTACATCGAAATGATCTTCTAGTTTTGCCAGAGCAAGATGCCCGTCGTTGGGTTGGGCTTTCATTACATCTTCTTCTCCGCTCATTATAAAACCTTAGCACCAGTTGCGGGTCTTTTGCAAAGGCCACGGGCGTGGCAACATCTTCTACCCGATGTTGTTCCCATAATCCGTCGGAGTCGCGAAACGGTTCTCAGGCCGCTTTCTGCACTTATTCCCGCGCCGGTAAGGATTACCAATTTCTTTTTCATTTATTAGAAATGATGACTTTGTTTCTACCTGATAATCTGGAATTAAGTTCATTAATTAAGAGATCATACATCGCGCAGTAGTTTTAATACTTCAATTACCATGGATCATGTGCAAAAATAAGTATGGCAACTCTTTTTATGGGAATTGATTGGGTTAACTTTGTCGCCGACTCTTTGAGCGATACTTCCATTATGCGGGATTTAAAAAGGAGAAATAATTTCAAGGCGTTATGGTGGCTGCTTTTATTTTATTCTTTCTACGCTGAAAATTGCCCTGGCACAGCATCCTGGCTTGCCGACCACGGCGCAGCGACCGAAGAGTCCACCCGTCTATTTGCTCAACCTCAGTCCTATGGATGGGGAAAGGCGTATACCTTATTTCGCAACACAAAAGTGCGTGCCTCATTTGCGAACGGGAACAGATATTTCGGGCAAAGTGAGAAGTGTTTCAAAAGATTCCATCTTCCATCGGAAATCTCAACTATGCTAGTTGCCGATGTTATCTGAATTCAGATTCAATCCCGGAACCACGATTAGGCGCGGTATCTGCGATTGGGGCCTGCGTGTAGGAATTGCTGCTGCCATAGCCATTACCGCCAATGGAGGCAAAGACGGAGAGCGATCGGATGGGGAAGAAGTCGTCTTTTGGAGCGGGGTAACGCTGGCTGCCGCAGGATTGGCTGTTATCGATTCCGAATTATTTTATCAAGAAAAATTCAGCCGTGAAAAGTATGACTTCAGGACGATACAGATAGGTGGTTATTGATTGTGTAATCATTCCGCAAATTACTGCCTCAAAAACTTACGGATAATGGGAAATTCTCTATCTGGTTCTTCTACCTGCGGGTTATGTCCTGATTTTTCAAAGATTACAAACTGAGCCTGGGGACAATATTTTTGATACTGAACGGCAAGCTTTGGAACAGATACCCTGTCGTAGCGTCCCGCAACAATCAATACGGGCATCTTCAGGTCTTTCAATCCTCTTGGTAACATCGAATTTGGCCATGTCATTTTCCACCACGAAGTCGCCGTCTTTTCCCAACTAACTGGTAATATAATTTGAACTGAAGCGATTGGGATATTTTGGATCCAATCCATGAAGAAAGTTATTCGGATTGTATGCGTATAAAAATCCATAGGGTACGGTGCCATACAGATCAGCACATATCACATCGCTGGAAACAAATCCTTTATTCCGCAGGATCATTAATGAATCCCATACTTCAGGATAATTTTCTGCGATCTCATGATTGCTGTTATCATCATTTTCCCGCCACATAGCACCACTAAAAACTATCCGCAATAATTAAATGCTTTACCCGCTTTGGATATTTGACAGCATAAAGCTGTGCAACGACACCTCCGTACGAATGACCGAGGAGATTGATCTGCTCATAACCCAACTCTTTGCGAATGCCTTCAATATCTTCAACATCCCGGTCGATGCTGTAATCTTTCACGTCGGTAGCAGTATCCGATTTCCCTCTCCCGAAATTATCAATGTAAACCAGGGTTGACGAGTCTTTCAATCCATCAAAGCTGTGCATACCTACGTGCGAACCACCAGGGCCACCGGATATCAAAAACAACGGATCACCTCTTCCCATCGATTTCTACCCAAAGCTTAGATCCCTTTATAGTTATGTATTGCCCGGCAGGATGTTGAAATGGTGTTTGAGCCTTAGCATAATTCATGAAACAGAACAATAGCGCGAATAGAAAAGTGGATTTTCTCATGAAGATTTATTTCACTGAAAAGTAAAGAAATATTTGCAAAGGAATGAACGACTGGATTATTAATCAAGTCATTCAAAAAATAACCAACCGGCTTATCACCACAAGATAAAATTCATTTATCGTATTTTGCCTCCATCACCAATTCGATTTATAATGAACCTGCTAAAACTTTTCACATTTATTATTTTAAGTAATGTAGTGATAACCCGGACTGCATGCACAGACACCCATCCAGGCGATGGGCAAGTACACGGGAGACTGGAAGGCGAGTTATACGATGTGGATGGATCCCTACACAGCCGTCAATGAGCTCAGAGCTCGAAGGTGCATAATGAAACCATCATGAACGGACTTTTCCCCTGGTTTCTCATTATACAGGAATGGTAATGGGAATGAATTATGAAGGATTGAGTACGATCGGCTACAGCCTGGAAAAGAATAAGTATGTGAGCACATGGATAGACAATATGAATTCCGGTATTGACTACCGTGAAGGAAAAGCGAGCGATGATGGAAAAAAAATCGAGTTCATCGGTACTGCATTTGACATGGTTTCCGGAAAAGACGTACCAACCAGGCAGGTGTTGACTTTGATAGATGACACGCATCAAACCATCGAGCTGTTTACTATCGCGAATGGGAAAGAAATGAAGACGATTGAAATTGATTTTGAGTAAATAGCCGCTAACAGGAACACACATCCTTTCCCAACTGATCCATGCTATCGGCAACAGGAATGAATGGGAACCTGCAGATTCGAAAGTGGCCTCTTAAACCCAACATTCTGCAATTCAAAATAGTCCCGATGGATCGGGAGGTTTATACCCCGACTTATAATAGCTTGGGGTTTGTGGAACAAAAATCTTACCTAATCCAATCTTGCCAAACCCTTAGCTATTCTACGTCGCTATGAAGCAGAAATTTTTCTACTGAAAATTTGGGTTAAAAATAAGCTGAGCCATTTATCTTTCCGAACCCGTTTCACTTCGCCAAACCACTTACAAGCAGGATAGAGAAAGAGTACTACGCTTACGCCCAGATAAAGTAAATGAGCGGCAGCCCGAACCCATACTCTTTTGGAAAGAAAAGGAACAGGGTAAAAAATCGGGAACATGAAAACCATCCAGTGCAGCAACTGCCAGCACTACTAAATGAATAATGTAAATGTGAAGAATGTAAAAGAAGAACGGAACTCTTCCATAGACGACGAAGAAACGTCCTGCTGCGCCCACTTCATTTTTCAAAAATGAGAGCAGGAGAATCGTAGGTCCCGTGGTGATCAGGAGATAATCCAATGATGGAGGATACTTGTTTACATTCATGAAGGAGAAAAAGGTGTATAATGAATCCCTTTGTGTTGACCTCAGTGAACAGGATCACCATATCCGTTTATTCCCGAATAATAAAAAATGCTGCAATCATGGAAATGCCCATCCAGAAGAGGGCTTTTTTTCTGCGCGCATCATCGTATAGCACAGATAGTTCCAAACACATATCCGAGTGCCATCACACCGATCCAGGAATGAGCGGATAGAGGAAGATGAAATTCACAGAATCTGAAACCCCTATACTGGTTTTGCTCGTGAAGAATGATCCAGGAGCCAGCTCAGTGAGCCCAGGGAAGAAGATTTTATTCCATCGAGGGCATTATGACCCAGCACCATTACCAGGCCTATAATGGCAATCACATTCTTCGGCAGATAAACAAGTGCGGAAAGAAAGATCATGCGAAAATCCGATGGCCCAGATCACTTGCACCGCAAATGGTCTGCGAGCTCAAATTGAAAAACCAACCGAACCTTAGAATCGTCAGCTCAAAAACGATAAGTACGAATCCCCGTGTAAAAAGAAACCAGGAGAGCTGCCGCTTCGGTTTGCCACCTGAAGCAGAGAGGTAGGCACTACTGTTCCCGCCAGGAAAATAAAAACGGGAGCACAGAAGTGAGTAATCCAGCGTGTAAGAAATATCCCCGGAGTTGCTTTGGGTCAGATCAACCGGATGCAAAATGCGCATTGGTGAAATAGTCCCTCGACATGATCAAGCGCCATGATGATGACAACTACGCCTCTTAAAAGATCAACTGACTCAATACGATGTGTTTGTAAGCTTGATCATGAGTAACCTGTGATTATTTCAGTTTGATTTTGAGCAATGAAAGACTTTTCCGGTGTTTTCAGGTTTGCGGTAAAGACGGTGTTGTGATCCCCGGATATTTGCATCTTTATCCGGCTAAATATAGCATTTCATGAAGAAAATCACCATGTCCGCATCTTTTTCGTCACTTCCATTATCACTTGGAACTTCTTCCTTGCTGATTGCATGGGGTGTCTGGGGGCATCAGCACATCAACAGGGCGGCGGTATTTGCTTCTACCAGATAGCATGCGCATCTTTTCTTTAATCATATTGATTATGTTACCATGGAAGCCGGCGTTCCCGATATTCGCAAATACACAGTAGGGAGACGAAAGCGGAACCCGATCGTCATTATATTGATTTGGAATCATACGGTGAGCATCCATTCGATTCCCCTGCCTTCAACGTGGAGGCAGCTGAGGCAAAAAGTATGGAGAAGAGAATGCTGCATAAGAATGGAATACTTCCTGGTATATGCAGGAAAATGGTTCAAAAGCTTACGGTGGCATTCTGAAATCACGTCGCAGCTGACCAGGGTTTTGTTTCTTCTGCAGACCTCGGTCATTATATCGGAGATGCTACCGCATGCCATTACATACCTCACCTTAATTATGACGGACAGCAAAACCGATCAAAAAGGAGATACATGCATTCTGGGAATCACAACTACCTGAGCTCTTCGGAGATGAATATAATTTTCATGTGGCACCTGCACATTATATCACAGATATTAATGCAGAGATATGGATGATCTTAAAGAAGAAGTCACAACCTTGTAGATTCTGTATTGCAAACAGAAAAAAATTACATGAGCCATTTCCAAAATAAACATGTACAAAACGGACAGTGCCGGAAACATCATTAAGAACGTGTATGCCATCAATCCCAGCATACCACTGAATATGCAAAAGATTATCATGATGCTCTTACACGGCATGGTGGAAGAGCAAATGCGTTTTGCTATAGAGGAAACCGCCAATTTTTGGTATACAGCCCGGGTGAATGCCGGCAGGCCCGACCTCACAAATCTTGATTCCGCGGAAACTGACTGCACGGAATAATTAGTTATTGAAAAGGGAATTCCAGCCCTGCCAGCAGGGTCTTCCTATGGGGGCCTGGCACGCCTGGCGTACGCAGAGTTTTCGAATGGTCGGAATCGTAAACCCACTGCACAGGGCCACTTCCTCAATCCCAATATAAAGTTTTTCAACAACTCACCTGGTACATGACGCCGACGATCGGTAAACAATGCGTTCACAAACTATTTCACAGCAACTGGCGCAGATACGTTCATTTTGGCTCCAATTCATACAGATCAAATATGAAAGCTTCTCAGCGTAATATTTGTGTGTTGACATTTCTTGTTATTTGCCTGACAGACTCCACCGCTGCACAACAAAATACCAACCAGCGGACGCTGCCTGATTTTCCCGGCTTGCCGGATACAGACGCGAAAAACTTAAATCAGCAAAACCTTTAATAGGCTCCCCTGTTATTGATGGCGAAATGGTGTATGTCGGTGGACTTGACAGTAACTTCTATGCACTGAATATAAAAGACGGGAGTATAAAAATCGGAAGCTTAAAACCAATGGTAGCGATACGATCAACGGCTTGCATCAACGGGGATCCAATTATTTCTTTTCAGTGGTGATGGAAATTTATATTGCCTCGATAAAATCAGCGGTAACTCAATATGGATTTTAAAACAAGGGGATCATCAATATGATGTTTATGATTACCACCAGTCATCACCGGTATTTACAATAACAATATCTTCTTCGGTTCAGGCGATGGTAACGTGTATTGCTCTAAATACTGATGACGGAAGAAGAAGTGGAGCTTTCGCGACAGGAAACGTCGTTCATTCCACACCTGCCATTAGCGACAATAAATTGTTTGTTGGTTCTATGGATGGATATGTATATGCGCTCAATGCTGACGAGGGGAACTTTTATATGGAAATTCAAAAACTGTAGGACATAATTATTTTCCGAAGGGGAAGTGCAATTCTCTCCCACGGTTTATAACGGGCATGGTTTACATTGGAGCCATGGATTATAACCTCTATGCGCTTGATATGAAACGCAGGTGTTCTGTCACTGGAACCGTGAATTTCCGGGAGGGAGTGGGTGCCTGCCATCACGCCATCCTATAAAAATGATTCTGTGTATTTATGTAGAAACCTCGACCCGCTTGTGTTACTTGCCATCAATGGAGTTAATGAAAGTACTTTATGGAAAACAAATATGAAATCGTGCAGGTCTCGGTCACTGCGCCCTATCGGGCGGCACGTGTTACTGCGGGTACGCTGGCAGGAAAAATTTTAGTGGAATTAACCTGAAGGACGCATGCCATTCAATGGACATCTCCTCAAACAGATGGTTTACAATGCAAACCAATCCTGAAATATTGTAAGCCCGACGCGACACTTACCGTGCATCGACATCTTTTCCATCAATGTTGAAACAAATGAGGACTTTATGTATTCGGGTTAGACCGCTATACTGCGGATCCATTGTATCTGACTGCAGCAATTTGCAAAAGATGGCAATCGTGAGTGAGCAGCACCGATGGAACCCTTATATTGCCTGACCAGTAAGCGAAAAAGCAAATAAGGTGCCGGCAAATATGTCACACACCCAGTGAATTTCCCGGATTCACAGCATCAATATACCACCTCGAGTAATTGCCCCCCTTTCAGGTTATAGAGATTGTCAAACTCGAATTTCTTCCAATCCATGAATTCGCTCTTTATGCGCTCGGGCCACTCCATCTTGCAACAGATCACTACAGTTTTTTTCTCGCGAAATCCGACTCAGCGTGTTTGTAAAAGTTCAATACCAAGCGGAATCACTCCACCTCCGATGCAGCTTGTGGTGAGCTTATATTCATGTGGTTCATGTACATCAATCAAAGTTGAGTCAATCTTTTCCTTTGACCGCTTTTATTCATGTTCTTGCGGAGCAATTTTTGTATTCGGTTTTTCCAAGGTTTTTACACCACAAAATCTGGTACCTGTAGTCAATTAGCGCTTAATGGCTGATGATCACCATTCAGTTTAGTTATCAGGGCTACGCTTAACGTGCCGAAAACGTCCTGCCACAAAGCTCAATGCGTCAAAAATAAGATGAGGCGACCATTCAGCGTTTTCCAACGACTCAGATCTCAGACCTGTTCTGCGGCCTGGCATGCTGCCCAATATTCCGGGTAAAACACCAAGCACGCCACCTTCAAGCGCAATCGAATTGAACCAGTGGCGGCGGAATGGAAGAAAGCAGGATCACGATAGTTGGGCCTTAACTTCTCCATTTTCGCTTTATACTCAAAAACAGTCTTTTCCCTGAACCGGAAAATGGATGCGCATGCCCGCTCATCGGCAACACGCAGGCACCGGTCTGCCGGAGGCGCATCGTGTGGAAAACATCAGTTCCGTCGGCGATTATTCACCCCCACCATTGGGGCCGCCGTTTACTTTTAGCGAGTTTCGGTGTAATGAACGTTTATTTGAAGATATGATCCAGGCGCTTTCAATCTTTGCCGGGCAGTCGACCTTTCGGCTCATCCCACATCTTCAATACCGTTGAAAACCCAGCGCCAGCAAGATTAAGTCGCGTCATCCACTACGTCAAACCACGACCCCTAATGGTGCTGCGACACCGAAACATGGCAGTGCAAGATGCTTATGGCAGACAGGACTCAACCCACCTGAACCAACCACCAGCACTTTTGCGGACTCAGCCCTTTTTTTTCTGCCTCCCAAACCCAAATTCAGAGACGATGTGGCAGACTGAGAGGCAAAGCAGCCAATTTTTCCTTGAAAATAATGTCATCTGTGCTCATGATCATACAGGTGGTTAATGTAGTAAGATTCCCAAGATAGATCATTCATCAAAAACCTGAATAGCTCGTAAAAAAGCTTCTGATAAGAGAGCATGAAGCAGATCAAAGCGCAATCACCCGAATCGTCCTTCTACATGCCATGTAGCGCTAACTGCTATAAGTCTGTCTTTGACAACCTTCTAATCATAAATTAAGAAAATAGCTTGTTTATTTGATTATTATAATGCGAAACCAGCTTCGTTCTTCTCTTTGCTTTTACTGTGCTTGCGCGCCGATGCTCAAAATTATGTTCCGTGATACCAGTCAACAATGCGAAGCTAAACAGAATCACAAACTGTCGAAACCCGTCAAATGCTTATTACCGCACTGATGAGCCACGACCCTGATTGTCTCAAGAAATGCCACCCACTATTTGCCCAGCGTTTGATAATGGAGCATCGGGTGGGATTCCGTGTTTGGTTACGGTGCCGATCTGGTAAATTTTTGCCGCTACTCCTGACCCGGTTCTACCGTCGATAGCGCGGGAGCCACCCTCACGGTCATGCGGCATCTTCCTGCTTCGGGAGGCTTTACTGCTCATCTTTAAACAGGATCTGGTTGATATGCGATTTACCCGACTCTTATCAAGCAACACATGGCTGGAGCCGTACTGCTGACTTCTTCGTCACATCCCCGTGGTGATGATTAACTATCTTCATATAATGTCAAGATGTCTGATCTTTCCTATATCAGATTCAACCCGTTCATCTGATAGGATCTGATTGGACTGACACCCAAAACTTCATGGAAAACGCCTCGCCATCGAGCGGATGGAGTGCAGTCGGTCCTTGATTCCGGCTTTAGCTCCTGGGAAATAAACTCCACTCCTGAGTTATGGCGACTAAGAACATAATGTAGTTTACATTACACCGCTAATGATTCAGGAGCCACCGACAATCTTGGAAGAGCAAGCAATACGTAACTGAACGTAAAGCAA